>OHQT01000933.1_pt1 | contig 12874 bp, 7 predicted proteins | sample 1578221 | NCBI WGS metagenome assembly OHQT01 (sample SAMEA3879547, study PRJEB24766) | human gut metagenome | biome: human-associated habitat; feature: feces | place: USA | collected 1985/1987
CCCGCCGCAATCGTTCCTCTTGCGCGCACGAATTTAATGTCCGTGTCGGGATCGGTCTCCACGTAACCCACGTTGAACGTTCCCGCGTATTCGGGGGCTGCGTAAACGTCGGCAAGCGAGATATACTTCCTGACGCTTGTGTTGCCGATGTCCGCCGCCGTCGCGACTTTTAATTTATATCTTTCTTTGACTTCGACGACTTCCTTTAAGAGCGTGCTGTTGACAACGTCGTCCATACGGGCGGCAATGTTGTTTACGCCGATTGTCGAAAGTTTTTTGACGACAGCGTTTCCGTCGCCTTCGTATACTCTCTTATATTCAGCCGTTTCGCCCGCCGCCGCAAGACGGAAAAATCCGTTTTCGTTGTTTGCGTCTTCGTCAAGGATAAATTTTGCGTCGGCAGTCGAGTCCAAAACAAATACGTCGCCGTCCACGTCCATGACGTCGGAAAGTTGCGCGGTGTTTATAAGGTCGTCGATGCCTGCGGTTTGCAACTCTCCGATGGTCTTTTCGGAAAGCGCGACGACAACGCCGTTGCTTGCCTTTTCGGTGATGTTGTATCTGTCGCCAAAACCTGTAAGCCCATCCTTGTATTTCACAAGATATACGGTTTTATCCCCGTCTTTTGCGGTGATAAACGTTCCTTTGTATTCTTTGCCCGCGGAAAGTGCGGGAAGCGCGATATATGCGCCGTCCGTCGCTTTTTCTGCGGTCGTGACGGAAACAACCTTCATAATATCGCCGACTTTGACGTTTTTGACGTCTTTGTCGATTTCGGAAATTTTGCTGTCTTTCAGCTTTTTCAGAATGTCAGCGCTGTCGTCGGTAATCTCGATGACCTGACCGAGTTTCATATCGCCGATCGCGCCGTCAATGGTGTTGAGAGTTTCGTCCGCAAGCGCTTTAAGGACGGGCTCGCTCTTCCCGACGTGCATAAGCGCGTATCTTGCCAAAGAATCGGTTGACGAATATTCCGTGAGTTCTTCGTCGGTGACCTTTCCGTCTCTGCTGTAACCGTAAGTTTTCCACGGTTCTGCCTCGAAATAGTCCGCTTTCGTCGTCTCGACGTATCCGCGCCATTCAATGATTTCGGCGTATTTTGCGGGTTCTGTTCCGGTTGCGTCCTGAATCTTCGTGCGGACTGCCGCGCCTACACGGTAAAAATATTCAATGCCCGCTTCCGTTGCCGTTACAAAATCGTATTCGTAATAGAACAAACCGCTTTCGTTCTTCGTCGAATAATCGGCGTCGTATCTTTCGGTAACCGTCATACCGTGGCTGTCTTCGGGCACGACGTATGCGATGCCGAAACGGTTTTGATTGCCCGATTTATCGTATCTGTTTTTGAAGTAGGGAAGTTCCGCCCCTGCTTTGAGTTTCCAGTTGCCGGCGTCGCTGACTTTTATCGTGCCCGCGTCGGCGTCAAGAAGATAATAAGTTTCGCCGCTGACTTTTTTGTCGTTTGAAACGTACTCAAAGTATTCGCTCGTGCCATTTGCTGCGATGAGCGTTTTCTGCGGGAACTGCGCGCGCGATCTTCTGTACAAGACCGCCGTGTTGTTTTGGTAATCCCAATCGGTATAAAGGTCACGGTCGAAATCGGGCAAAACGTCTTCAAACTTAATGTCGTTTATCGCGGAATTGAGATCGCCGATTTTCACGTTTGCGACAGTGTCCAGCACGCCGCCCGCGCCAAACGACACGCCGAGAAGATATTGCATTTCGGCAATGGTCATTTCGTTGATTTCCAACGATTTAAGCAGCGCGTTGAATCCGTCGATGACGGGCTCCGAAATATGTTCCTGCACAATCGGCTTGCTTGCAAGCCCCGTGGTCGTGTCGATACCCGTCTTTTTCAGAACGTCGCCAAGCGTAAAGCAGTTAAGCACGACTTTCAGATTGTCGTCTTTGAAAACGTCCGCGACCTTTAACGCGCCAAGCGTTTCGCGACTTTTGTCGTCCACCGTGATTTCAAGCGAGTTTTCAAGGATTTTGATGATGTCGATGCCGAAAATACGCTTCGCGTCGGACACCGTCGTCTCCTTGATGTTGCCGCCTTTCACCATATCGTAAATGTCAAGTATGGATTTGTTGCGGATTTCAGCGTCCTTGTCGATGAAAGTGAATTCCTGCTTTGTGTAGTTTTCCACGTCGTTGACGGAAACCGCCGCCACCGCGTAGTACACCACGCCCGCAATCGTACCGCCGACAAGCAATACGCCCACGACAAGCCCTAAAATGAATGTAAGAAATTTTCCAAAACCGCCTTTCATAGTTCCTCCGATATATCGTAACGAAACAATATCGCATTATTTACTAATAATTATAATACTATATCAAAAATATATTTGCAAGCGATATGTATTTTTTATATACAATATAAAAATCCACCATTGCTCGGGTTTTTGAAAACCACTCTTTTCAAAAACCGTGAAAGGGGAATTCAGGGTTAGCGGCGCGCGGGTTCCGATGTGCGGTTATATTTGCTTCGCAAGTTATATTGTGACTTCGTCAAAGTGATATTTTGGCTGTCGCCAAAATTATATTTCGGCTTCCAGCCGAAGTTAAGGTAAATCCGCAACTTGCCTTAAAGGCAAATATCACTGCAACGCAATATCACTGCGTAAGCAATATCACTGCCGAAGGCAACAAGAGTTCCCTGAATGGGGAAAACAACACAAAAAAAGCACCCACTTGGGGTGCTTTAATATTTTTGTTAAAACGGAAATAAATCGATAGATTTTTGATGTTTCTTTTAAGGTTCTGAAAAATCCAGTGTACTTAGCGTACACGATTTTTCGGGTTCTTAAAAAAACTCAAAAAGGTGCGATTTATTGACGTTTCGCGTCTTCTTTTGCGCCGATCTTTTTGATGGTCCTATACACCGCTTCGATACCGCCCTCGAAAACGCTGGTCTTTAAGCGATCCGACTTATCGTTGGAAGTGTGGTAATAATCGGTGGCGATGGGGTTTTGCGCGGCGAAGGTGATGGTTTTCACGCCTGCACGGCAGAACGGGGTGCTGTCGCAACCGCCGACGGGATTCCAGATTCTGCCCGTCTTTTTGACAAGACCGAGTTCCTGCAAGGATTCGTAAAGCATATCGCCGAGTTCCATATCGAATTTGCACATTTGCGCGGCGTCGCCCTGAATGACCTCGAAGTAATCTTCGTCGGAGATGCTGTCGACATTGATCTGATAGCAATTTTTGAGCATGCCGTCGTCTTTATGGTGTTTCACGAACGCGCGCGAGCCGCGGAGACCGGATTCTTCGCAAGCCATAGCGGCGCAGATAAGACGGCAGTTTTCGGGCAAATCTTCGGGATGCGCGCTGAAATGTTTTGCGATTTCCTGATTCAAGCCGATGCCCGTAAGGTTATCCATACAGCCGGGGGACGCGATGGTTTTGTCGTGCGACAGGAATTGCGTGATGAAGTAAAGCCCCGGAATGCAGACGATGGGAAGGATATATCCGACGTATGCGTACCATTTCCAGGTGGTGATGGTTGCGGCGTTTGTCCACAAGGGATTAGCGTACGCCCCGCCCGCGGCAAATTGCAACACGAATCCGAACACCAGAATCGAAAGGAGCCCTACGACGCCGTAAACGATTTTCGGAATGAATGTTTTGGGGTTTTTCTTTGCAAGGTTCCAGTTCCAGCTGCTGTCGTAGTGCGCGGACAACACGATGGTATAGTCTGTCTTGCCGGACAAAGGCTCCTGCACGGTATAGAAGTTTTCGGTGTCTTTCTTTTTCCAAAGGAAGTCGAAAATCTGCGTGTAGAAACCGCCCATAAGCGCGAAGTATATGAAGCAAAGCGCAGCGATTACCGCGCCCGCTATCGGGTAAATAAAGAACGCGATAAGCGCGATAAGTCCGCCGATACCGATGTACGGGATCGAGCCGATTCCGCTTTCGGGTGCAACCTTGAACGGCTCGGACACGGGCTTGATTCCGATATTCTTTTCGTATTCTTCTTTGATGAGTTTGGCGCCGGCGCGTTCTTCGTCGGAACCCGGGAGACGAGGACCGATTTCCGTTTCGACTTTCTTAATAAAGTCCATCATACTTTCGGAAGCGGCTTTGAAGTCAAACTCTGCCATAATTTCCTCCAACGTTATTAAAAGATAAAGTAATTATAACACAGTGAAAAGGTTTATTTCAATATTTTTCGCGCACAAAGTCCTTTTTGCCCGAAAAAAATTTTTCGTTTTTATGCCGCACGAAGTACTTAATGTCATTGCGAGGAGCGAAACGACGTGGCAATCTCCCGGAAGGGACACCGCATTATAAAACCCACGCAAGATACTTTTGTACTTGCGTGGAGAAAAAAGGCGCACACAAGCAAAAGAGTGAGCGTTATCGCTTGCGATAACGTGATTTCAAAAGTGCAGTTATCGGGGACCCCGCGGGATACTGTGTACTCGCGGGGAAAAGGCGCACACAAGCAAAAGAGTGAGCATTATCTCCCCGATAATGCGATTTCAAAAGCGCAGTGTGCGCCGCGGGGCAAGACAATACCACCGCAATTGCGGTGGTATTGTCTTTTGATGTGTTTTAGGATTAAGGAATTATGGATTGTGATCTGTGTTAATTTCGGGGCGCGGGGGGATTTCCGCCCTGTCTGCCGTTCGACCGCACGCCGATTGCCGTTATCGTTTCGGTCACCGAAAAACTTGCAAGAAGGTTTTCGTCCGCATACAGACTATACGTGCCGTTGGTTGCGAGTTCGGGCGTTGACAGGATTATCGCCTGCGCCTGTTTTTTGAGCGTTATGCGGACCATTTCGCCGCCGTCCGCGTTTGTCAGAATGATTTCCGAGCCCGCCTGAACCGTGTTTACACCGTACACAAGCACGTTGGATTTTGAGTTCGACGCGGGGATTTCAATCATTTCTTTGGTTGTCGCGACGAATACGTTGCCGTCGTCGATAAGGATTCCGCCGTCTGCGTCAAGTCCTGTGTCCGCGCCCGTCGTGGGTCCGTATACGATAAGTGTGCCGCCCGTGACGTAAATCGTGCCGTTGCTGTCCAAGCCGTCGCCCGACGCGTCGACCGTTATCGTTCCGCCCGAGATAATAATATGTTCGTTCACGCTTTCGTCGTCGCTTGCGGCGTTTATGCCGTCGTCGCTTGCGGTGATGTAAATCGTGCCGCCGTTGATTTCAACGTATGCGCCCTCGATTCCTTCGTATGCGCCGTTCACGGTGATTTCGCCGCCGTCGATTTTCACAAGTTCGTCGGCATGGATTCCGTCGTCGAGAGTGGTAAGATCAAGCGTGCCGCTTTTTATAAGCACGTTTCCCGAGTTCGTGTGGATCGCGTCGTCGGACGAATTGATTTTCACGCGTGCGCCGTCAATGACGATAAAGTAATTCGAATTTTTTGTGACGGCGTATTCCGTGCCGTCGATTTCATATTTGATTTCACCGCACTTGATGCCTTTCGCGCTTTGAATCATCGCGTATCGCGCGCCCTTTGTCGCTACGTCGTCGGCAACCTTTTTATGGGTGTCGCCGCTTTTGATATATCTGAAATCGTCCTCGGTAAGGTCGTATGCCGCCATGCTTTCTTCGCTGTAACTCACAAAGGTTGCCGAGGTTTCAATATCCACGCTTCCGCCCGTGATATATACGAACGTGTCCGCCTGAATTCCGTCGCCCGAAACGCTTGCAATTATCTTGCTGTTTTTAAGAGAAACGTATCCTTCGTTCAAAGTAAACTCTTGCGTTTCATCGTCACATTCCGCATTTAACGCGTCTTTTTCAGCGGATAAAACGTTTATTTTGGCGTTTTCCGTTTCAATAAACCTTGCGGACAAAGCGTGGTTTCCGGCGGTCAAATTTATCGTAGAATCCGCAATCGAAAGCCCTTTTGAAACCTTGATACCGTTCTTTTTCGCGCTTACTTTTATCGTTCCCGTGCCATTGATTTTCAGCGTGCCTTTGACGTGGATCGCGTTCACGTCGTCACCCTTACTTGCCACTTCGTTTTCGGTGTTTTCGCACGCGGTGATTATAAGCGTCGATTTTTTATTCGTGTTTGAAATCGCGATTCCCGTGCCGCCCGATATCGTCGCGTCGTTCAGAAACAGATGCACCGTTTCGCCGTTGCCGACGCTCACGGTTATCCCCGCGTACGCGCCCGTCAATATATAACTGCCCGCGGTCGTAATCGTCGTTACGTCGTTTGAAAGCACGGTCGCTCCGTCCGCGTTCACGTCTTTTGAAAGAGTCGACAAATCGACTGTTGCCGCATTTTCCACCGCGCTTTCTTTTTCGCTCACGTCGTAAACTGTCGGCGCGACGGCAGTCGTTTTTTTCAGTCCGCCGCTTTTGTCGTTTTCACTGTTGCAGGCGACAAGCGAAAACGAACATATCGCAATAATCGTTACTACCAAAACTTTCAAAATCCTCTTTTTCATGTTCCTGCTCCATTTTCTTTCATTTTTAAGCATAAGCCTTAATTTTATTAAAAATTTTTCATAAAAGATACTTAAAATTTCAGCAAAGTCGTGTTCGCGACAAGGTTTTCGCCGTGTCGGTAACACTATATCCTTATATAATTCATAAACACCAAATAAAAAAGCACCGCTTTCGCGATGCTTTCTGTTTTGTTTGATTTGCCTTATTCTTCGTCGGAAACGGTTTCGTTTACGGCGTTGATTTCGGCGTTGACTTCCGCCGCTTCTTCCGAGCTTTCGTTATCGACGGGGAATTCGGAATCTGTCGCAGACGTTACTTCCGTCACGTCTTCGGTCGTCGTCACGGGATTGCCGTTTTCGTCAAGCACGACTTCTTCGGGTTCTTCGTGCGGGACGACCGCAATCGACATAATCTTGCTGCCTTCCCTGAGGTTCATAACTTTGACGCCCTTGGTATCCCTGCCGATCTTGCGAATTTCGTCCGCCGCGACTCTGATAATGATGCCGTTGTCGGCGATAATCATAATATCGTTGTCGGCGTTGATCATTTTCAGGCACACGAGTTTTCCGGTTTCCTCGTTGAACACGCCCGCTTTGACGCCCATGCCCGCACGTCCTTGCACGCGGTATTCGTCGGGCGAGGAGCGTTTTCCGAAGCCGTTTTCGGAGATTGTCAGAACTTCTTTGTCTTCTTCGACCATTGCCATATCGACGGCGTAGTCGCCGGGGTTCAGCTTCATACTGCGTACGCCCTGGCAGTCTCTGCCCATTGCGCGGACGTCTGCCTCACGGAAGCGGATACACTTGCCTTCGTGCGACGCGATGATAAGTTCTTCATCGCCTTTCGTGATCATTGCCGCGATGAGTTCATCCCCGTCAACCAACCGAATCGCCTTTTTACCGGTCTTTCTGATGCTTTCAAACTCGGATAATGCCGTTTTCTTGATAAGTCCTTGTTTGGTTGCGAGCATCAGATAGCCTTCGCCGCGTTCGGGCACGGGAAGAAGCGTCGCGACCTTTTCGCCGGGATCGAGCTGCAAAATATTGATGACCGCGCGCCCGCGGGAGTTCCTGGACGCCTCGGGAATTTCATACCCTTTGATGACGTAAACCTTGCCGAAGTTGGTGAAGAACATAAGGTCGTCGTGGGTGGACGTCGTGAAGATGCTTTCCACAAAGTCTTCGTCTTTCGTCTTATGCGCGGTGATGCCCACGCCGCCCCTGTGCTGACTCTTATATTCCGCAACGGGCTGACGTTTGACGTATCCGCCGTGAGTCATCGAAACGACGATGTCTTCCTTTTCGATAAGGTCTTCGATATTGATTTCGGAATAATCGTAGGAAACTTCGCTGCGGCGCGGCGTATTGTACGTTTCCTTGACCTCCAAAAGTTCTTTCTTGACGATGTCGTTGACTTTGTTGATGTCGGCAAGAATTTCCTTGTAGTTGGCGATTTCGACTTCTTTTTGGGCAAGTTCGTCGTTGATTTTTTCGACTTCCAGAGAAGTAAGTCTGCGAAGTCTCATTTCAAGGATTGCCGCCGCCTGTTTGTCGCTGAGAAGGAACCTTTCCATAAGGGCTTTCGCGGCGGAGTCGTTGTCGGCGCTTTCTTTGATGACCTTAATGACCTCGTCGATGTTCGCAAGCGCGATTGCAAGACCTTTTAAGATATGTTCCCTTTCTTCCGCCTTTTCAAGGTCGAACCTCGTACGGCGGGTGATGACGTCTTCCTGGTGCTTGATGTAATAAGTCAGGATTTCTTTCAGATTGAGAATGCGCGGTTTTTTGTCGGCAAGGACAAGCATAATCATACTGAAACTGATTTGCATCTGGGTTTGTTTGAAAAGCGTGTTCAGAACGACCTGCGCGTTCGCGTCCTTTTTGATGTCGATTACGACGCGGAGCCCGTGACGGTCGGATTCGTCCTTAATGTCCGAAATGCCCTCTATTCGCTTGTCTTTGACCTGGTCGGCGATATTTTCGATAAGGCGCGCCTTGTTGACCTGATACGGAAGTTCGGTAACGACGATTCTCGTCCTGCCGTTTGCCATTTCTTCGATTTCGGTGCGGGCGCGGATTATGCAGCCGCCGCGACCGGTTTTGTATGCCTGACGAATGGACGCACGGCCGAGAACTATGCCTGCCGACGGAAAATCGGGCGCGGGAACGAATTTCATAAGGTCTTCGACTTCCAGTTCGGGATTTTCCATAAGAGCGACGGTGGCGTCGATAACTTCGCCGAGATTATGCGGGGGAATGGACGTCGCCATACCGACGGCGATACCGTCCGAACCGTTCACGAGAAGGTTGGGGTAACGCGAAGGAAGCACGACGGGCTGTTCACGCGTGTCGTCGAAGTTGGGGCAAAAGTCCACGACGCGTTTGTCAAGGTCGCGGATCATTTCGTTGGCGATTTTGGAAAGCCTTGCTTCTGTGTAACGATATGCCGCCGCAGGGTCGCCGTCGACCGAGCCGAAGTTGCCGTGTCCGTCGATAAGCGGGCAGCGGATCGAGAAGTCCTGAGCAAGCCTTACGAGAGCGTCGTAAACCGAGCTGTCGCCGTGGGGGTGATATTTGCCGAGAACGTCGCCGACGATAAGCGCGCACTTTCTGAACGGCTTGTCGCAGGTCAGATTAAGTTCGCTCATGCTGTAAAGGATACGGCGGTGTACGGGTTTCAGACCGTCCCTGACGTCGGGAATCGCACGGGATACGTTGACCGCCATTGCGTAGGCGATGAACGATTTTTTCATTTCCTGGTCAAGGTCGATTTTGACGATTTTCGACATCCCGAGATGTTCGACGAAATCTTTATCTTTCTGAGAATCGTTATTTTTGATTATCATTTTTCATCTCTCCTTAAATGTCAAGTTCTGTTACGAGCGTCGCGTTGTCTTCGATAAACTGACGGCGCAGTTCGGGCTGTTCGCCCATAAGAACGGTGAATATTTCGTCCGCGGCGATCGCGTCGTCCATATTTACGCGCAGCAGCGTGCGGGATTTCGGATCCATCGTGGTTTCCCAAAGTTGTTCGGGGTCCATTTCGCCAAGACCTTTGTAACGCTGAATTTCGTTGCCCTTTCTTCCGACGGAATCGAGATATTCGTTAAGTTCGTCGTCGGAATAACAATATTTGACAGTTTTGCCCTTCGTGACTTTGTAAAGCGGGGGCTGCGCGATATAAACGTGGCCGTTTTCGATGAGCGGGCGCATGAAACGGAAGAAGAACGTGAGCATAAGTATGCGGATATGGCTGCCGTCAACGTCGGCATCCGTCATACAGATGATGCGGTTGTAACGAAGCTTGCTTTCGTCAAAATCTTCCTTGATGCCCGCGCCGAACGCGGTGATCATCGTCTTTATTTCTTCGTTTTCAAGGACCTTATGGAGCCTTGCCTTTTCAACGTTCAGGATTTTACCGCGGAGGGGCAGTATTGCCTGAAAACGTCTGTCGCGCCCCATCTTTGCGCTGCCGCCTGCGGAGTCGCCCTCGACAAGGTAAATTTCGCAAAGCGACGGATCTTTGTCCGAACAGTCGGCAAGTTTGCCGGGGAGCGTGGTGCTTTCAAGGGCGGATTTGCGCCTTGCAAGGTCGCGCGCGTTCCTTGCGGCTTCTCGTGCCTTCTGGGCGAGAACGCCTTTCATAATCAAATCTTTGGCTTCTTTGGGGTGTTCTTCGAGATACGAGCCCAACCCTTCGGCCATAGCTTTTGCGACGACCGTACGCATTTCGCTGTTGCCGAGTTTCGTCTTGGTCTGACCTTCGAACTGCGGGTTGGTGAGTTTCACGGAAATAACCGCCGTCAAGCCTTCCCTGACGTCGTCGCCCGAAAGTTTTTCGTCGCCTTTCAGAATATTGTTGTTTTTGCCGTAATCGTTGATGATTTTGGTGAGCGAGTTTTTGAAACCTTCCAGGTGCGTGCCGCCTTCTTCGGTATTGATGTTGTTGGCGAACGCGAAAATGGTTTCCGAATAACTGTCGTTGTACTGCATCGCGATTTCGACCTCGCCGTTTTCGTAACTTTCGTCGAAATAAATGACCTCCGGGAAAACGGTCTCTTTGTTTTTATTCAGACTTTCGACAAACTGGACGATACCGCCTTCGTAATGGAAAGTTTCGTCGCGTGCGGGCTCTTCGCGTCGGTCGATAAGCTGAATGGTCAACCCGCGGTTGAGATACGCAAGTTCGCGCAGGCGGATTTTCATCGTGTCGTAATTGAAATCAAGCGTCTCGAAAATTTCGGGATCGGGATAAAACTGAATCGTCGTGCCGGTGCGGTCGGTCGTGCCGACTTCCTGCAACGGACGTTGCGCGATGCCCCTGTTGAAAATTTGTTTGTATATTTTGCCGTTCTGGTAAACGGTGGCTTCCAACCATTCGGACAATGCGTTCACGCAGGATACGCCGACGCCGTGCAGTCCGCCCGAGATTTTATAGCCGCTGCCGCCGAATTTTCCGCCGGCGTGCAACTTCGTCAGAACGACTTCAACGGCGGATTTACCCTCTTTCGGGATAATGCCCGTGGGGATTCCGCGGCCGTTATCGATGACTTTGCAGCTGCCGTCCTTTTCAATCGAAACGATGATTTTGTCGCAGTATCCGGCAAGAGCCTCGTCGATACTGTTGTCGACGACTTCCGTAACAAGGTGATGCAAGCCCCTTTCGTCGGTCGAGCCGATGTACATACCCGGTCTTTTACGGACGGGATCCAGCCCTTCGAGGACCTGTATCGCGCCCTGGTCGTAAGATAAATTTTGTTGTTCCATAATACCTCCGTTTATATGAAAATAAAACCGTGTTTTTCAAAATGTGAAAAAAGCGCGCGCCCAGACAGATTGCTTATGTAAGCATGTTGTTTTCCGTCTTCGTCGTCGTAAAAAACGACGCTTCTGGGTTCGCCGGTTTTTTGTACCTTTATCATGCCTTCCGAAATGATTTCGTCAAGAGCCAGGGACAAGGTCGAATTTCCGACGCCTTCGTCGATTATCGCGACGACGTCCGTGTAAAACACGCGCATACGCTCTCCCGCGTACGCAATGCGTGCGCACGCATAAAGTAATAAGTATAATAATTATAACATATTATCAATAAATTACAAAACGTTTTTCGCGTCTTTTTGATAAATTATCCTTTTTTACGGGATTTTCGGGGCTTTTAAGGGCAAAATTCAATTTGTCGTGGGGGAATATATCCGTTTTTCTTATTTCGGTTCTGATAACCCCTGCGGCGCGGACGTCTTTTTTTACATTTCCGCCGCGGATAAGAAACCGCGCGTTTTTCCGATACTTCCTAAAAATTCTTTTACTTTCTTTTCCGATATGATATAATAACCGTATGTTTATCAAATCGCTTCAACTGAAAAATTTCAGAAACTACGACGCGGCGTCCGTTACTTTCGGACAAGGCATCAACGTGCTTTCCGGCGAAAACGCAAGCGGAAAGACGAATCTGTTGGAAGCGATTTATCTGTTGGGACTTGGCAAATCCCCCCGTACGAGCCGCGAAAAGGAGCTTATTTCGTTCAACGCCGAGCGCGCGTATATCAAGGCGGAAATCGCAAAAAAATATCGCACGCACGTCATCGAAATCGTAATTGAAAACAAAGGCGCGAAAAAAATAAAAATCGACAATCTTCCCGTGAAAAGACTGTCCGAACTTATCGGTATCGTCAACGTCGTGTACTTCTCCCCCGACGAAATGCGTTTCGTGAAAGCAGGCCCCGACGAACGACGGAGATTTTTGGACATTTCCCTTTCTCAACAATCGAAAACTTACTTTAAGTCGCTTGCAAAATACAACAAAATTCTGCAACAAAGAAACACCCTTCTCAAAAACGAAAACCGCAACGAAAACCTGAAAACCCTTTTGTCGATATGGGACGAGGGTATGGCGGAAGTCGGCGCGAATCTGATTCTTGCAAGGAAAAATTACGTAAAGAAACTTTCAACCCTTGCAAAAGACTCTCACTTTGAATTGTCGGACGGAAAAGAAACTCTGTCGCTGCAATACGAGTGCGCGATAAAAGGCGACACTTACGACGAAATTTACAATTATTTACTTTCCGCATTTTCGACGTCGGTGGAGCGCGACCGCGCCCTTATGTATACGTCGCAAGGTCCGCACCGCGACGATATTAAAATAATATTAAACGACGTGGACGCAAGAAAATTCGCGTCGCAGGGACAGCAGCGAAGCGTGTCGCTTTCGGTCAAAATCGCAGAACTCACTCTTTTCAAAAACGAAACGGGCGAAGCCCCTATTTTACTTCTGGACGACGTTCTGAGCGAGCTTGACGTGGCGCGCCGCGAAAAACTTATCGAACTTGCAAACCGCACGCAAACGGTGATTACGTGTACTGAATTTGACGTTAAACCCCTTAATTTGTCAAAACTGTACGTCGTAAAGAACGGCACCGTCGCTGAAAAAAGATAAAATAAGCGCAAAAAACTT
>OHQT01000948.1_pt1 | contig 12703 bp, 10 predicted proteins | sample 1578221 | NCBI WGS metagenome assembly OHQT01 (sample SAMEA3879547, study PRJEB24766) | human gut metagenome | biome: human-associated habitat; feature: feces | place: USA | collected 1985/1987
TCCTTGTAATAAAATAGATTCCAGTAAAAAATGATTGTAATGCGTCAGCCCTGAAGATAAGCCTATTTATATTGAGTCACCTAGGTGAATTAATTAAATCATATTGGTGAATCAATTAATTCACCTGGGTGATTCAATCTTTTCACCTAAGTGAAAAGATTAGTTTATAACGAGGAAAGTATTACTTGATAACTGGCGGACAAGCACTTTCCGAAGGCTCTTGCTTATTTACGTAAGGCCATCCTTCTTCATCCCACAGGATCTGGTCGAGCAAGACTTGGCGTTGTGCTCCGAGGTTACTCAGTTCGAAGGCATGATATAGCATCCAGGTATTGCCTTCGTCGTCTAATTGCAGGATGGCATTGTGGCCTGTCCCAACGAAACGGCTGTTTTTGTGTAATACGGTTTCGTGGGTATTGTCGAGCATCTTTTCTCCTTTCTTGTTGACATAAGGGCCGAATAGGTTTTCCGAGCGGGCTACCACGGTTGTGTAAGTACTCTTTTCGCCTTCACAGCAAGAGCCGACTGAAGCGAACAGGTAATAATAACCGTTGCGTTTCCATAGATTGACGGCTTCGTAGGCATTTCCGGCCAGTTGCTGCTTGGTTTCTACTTTCGGTGTGATATCCAGATTGTCTGTTACATTCAGCTCCATGATATAAATATTCCGGAAACTGCCCCAAAGCATGTAATATTTGCCGTCTTCTTCATAGAAGAACTGGTCGATGGAGTTTTCTACATCGACATCGCGGCTGTTGAATACCTTCCCTTTCGGTGTAAACGGACCTTCGGGCGAATCGGAAACGGCATAACCGATGGTACTGATCCAATGATTGCCCCATTCGGCCAACGAATAGAACAGCACATATTTCCCTTTGATATACCGGATCTCAGGAGCCCAGAGAGCAGCCTTCTTTCCTTCGGGATTGTTATCGACGAAATTCGGACGCGTCTCTTCCGTGAAAGCCGTACCTATTTCTTCCCAATGCACCAGGTCTTTGGATTTGAAGATTGGCAGATTATGGATATCTTCGGTGGCATAGAGATAGTAAGTGCCGTCTTTCACCCGAATGGCTGTCGGATCGGGTGCCGAGATGCGGATCACCGGATTCTGATATTCGGCAACGGTTGTTGTTGAGTCGGAAGGTGCTGCTCCCTGGTTGGCTGATGATTCATTGCCTCCGCAAGCGAGAAGCAAAAACGAACTGAATAGACTAAGAATGTATTTCATGTTGTTATAAATTGGTGACAATCGAAATTGAGAATTGAGTGAAACCGGATTGCCCGGCATCGGGCAGCAAGTTTCGTCAGGCAAAGATAGTAATTTCCGGTAAACCCTAGGTAAAACGAATCGATCCCTTCTCTATTCCCAATTGATTGCACCAACCTTCAGCATGCTTATTGCTCTGATTCGCGAATCATCTTCCCTACTTCCTGCAAGGTCTTGACATCGATGTCTCTGATTTTTCCCTGATAATCCGGTCCGACATTCAGCGAGAAGATATTGCCATACTTCACGGCTTCCTGATAATCGTGGAAGATCTTCGAAGCCGGATAGCAGAGTTGGTCGTGTTTGGGCAAGGAATAGAACCACATTGCGCCGCCTTCGTGCGGAGGAAGGATCGGATAGGTGAATTCGGCTACCAGATATCCTTTATGGCTACTCTCCTGTTCCTTGTTGTATTGGGATGCATTGGCATCGCCCAGCTGACCGGGTTTTCCCATTTCCCGCAAGCAGAGACGTCCGGAAGGTTCTCCGTGGTTATAGCCGACGAAGCAATTGGGTTGGAACTGATGTACCCAATCTGTGGTTTCCTTGTGCGATAATCCGCCGTCGCCTACAGCATGGTCAAACCAGATTAATTCAATGGGTCCGTATTGCGTCAGGAGTTCTTTTAGCTGGGCTTTCTTGACTTCCGGATTACTGCCGCCGGCATCACGGCTGTTGCCGCCTTTTCCTCGTGTTGCTCCCGGCCAGTTCCAGTCGCCTTCCGAGAAATAAAGTCCTAACTTGATACCGTATTTATCGCATGATTTGCGAAGCATGGCCAGCACATCTTTACCCAACGGCGCATTGGTGACTTTCAGATTGGTGGTTTTCGTATCCCACAGGCAGAAGCCGTCATGATGTTTCGCCAGGAAATAGATATATTTCATACCGGCTTCTTTGGCTGTCTTGGCCCATTGGTCGGTATGACATTCGGTGGCCCGGAAGAATTCCGGTGGAAGTTCCTGTCCGGTCCATTCGGTGCCGGAGAAAGTACTGAACGACCAGCAGATAAACATACCAAACCGCAGGTCTTTCATTTCCTGGGCTCTTATTTCATCGGGGATTTTTTCTTGGATGATTTCTGGACGCTTGTTGCTGCATCCGCTAAGCAACAAAAAAGATACTAATAAAGTGACATACGTACTAAGTTTCTTGTGTATCATGTTATATATAAGATTAAGTTGATGAATCAAATATACAAAAATGTTTTTCTCTGCTTCTTTCTGAAGCAAAAATAACGGATCTGATCGGATATCGATTGTATATTCGCAGACTATCGTTGTAAAATATTCTTCCCGAAGGCTTATGTCCCGAGTACACCCGGATGTTTTTGCAGCTGCTGATAGTATTCGCTGGGTGTTTTTCCCATGATGGCCTTGAATTGCCGGTTAAAGTGCGATAAGTTGTTATAACCGCAGTCATAGGCAATCTGTCCGATGGAGATATTCTTGTTCATGAGTAGTTTGGTGGCGTATGAGATACGCAGTTCTGCCAGATATTGGAAAAGCGTCTCGCCGGTGTGTTTCTTATAATATCGGCACAAGGCACTTGGATTCATGCCGGCATAAGCTGCGATTTGTTCGAGGGTGATATTTTCCTGATAGTTCCGGTTCATGAACAGGTGAGCACGCTGGATGATCGGGTCTTCTTTTCCTTGTTCATACGTATTGATATAATGGGCACTGGTCAGGAATGTATAAGGACAGGCCGACAGGTCTTGCAGGATCTGATAAAGCGAGAGCAGGCGGGAAAAGCCGGACAAGGCGGGCAGTTCCCGAAACTGTTGTTTGATGCGTTCGAGTCCGTCGCCCGAAAAGCGCAATCCTTTTTGGGAATCAGATAGCAGGCGATAGATCGATGAAAACTCTTCGACGGCTGATTCCTGGGCCGGGAAAATATCGGTCTTGAACTGGGAATAGACCGAAGCCGACCGCAATGAAGTCCCTTTGATATAATATTCGTGTGAACTAAGCCAGAGATGAGGCAGATCGTGCCCGATCAGCATAAAGTCTCCGGCAGCCAGCTTATAGGTCATATCACCGACGAAAGTATAGCCTTCTCCTTGTTCGATCAGGATCAGTTCATATTCCGGATGAATATGCAAAGGTGCCTTAAAATAAGTATGTTCATAGCAGACTGCCGAAAACGAAGAATGAACAGGCTTAATGACTTTCTCGACGGATATCTGGTCCATTATTGGTGAATTTTAGGATGATTGCAAAAATAGTATCAATCAACGCAAATATATTTCAAAAGAATGGGATTTGCAAGTCCTACATTTGCAAAAACGGATAAATATAAATCTATCAATTATCATGACACATAAAGAACGGGTTATTAGAGCCTTAAATCACGAAGAGACAGATCGCCCTCCTTTTCAGGCGACATTTACTCCGGAGTTTGCAGATCGCCTTCGTGCTGAATTTCATTTGCCGCCTATGTTTACGGAACCGCACCATCGTACCTGGTATGGATATGATTTGGAAATACTGACCGGTCAGGATGCTTTGCAGGCAGGCGCGGGTTGGGTAACCAATTATTACCTGAAGCCGGAAGCTTATACCGATGAATGGGGTGTTGAGTGGAAGATTGATCCTTATACAACGCCTTTTGGTGTGGGACATTATACGAATATTGCCCATAATCCTTTGCGGGATAATGATGAGGCGGCGATGGCTTATAAGGCTCCCGATCCGACTCGTCCGGAATTGTATGCGCACCTGGAGCGTCTGGTGCGGGAATATGGACAGGAATATTATATCATCGGACGTGTGCATGGCACTATCTTCGAAACAGCCTGGGCTTTGCGTGGCTTGGATACGTTGATGACCGACTTTTATCTGAATCCGGAACTGACCAATCACTTGCTGGATGAAACTTATCTGTATCATAAGGAAGTGGTTTGCCAGATGGTACGTCGGGGCGTCGATATGATTTGGTTGGGCGATGATATGGGTGCGCAGGCTTCTTTATTGATCAACCCAGACTTATGGCGGGAATACTTCAAGCCGCGGATGGCTGATATTATCCGTACGGCAAAGGCCATGAATCCGCAGGTGAAGATTGCCTATCATACCGATGGCTGTAATTATGATATCATACCGGAACTGATCGAAATCGGTCTGGATGTGTTGAATCCGATACAGACCGAATGTATGGATCCGGAGATCTTGCAGGAGAAATACGGTGATCAGCTCTGTTTCTTCGGCGGAGTGGCAGTGCAGTCCACCTTGCCTCAAGGCACGGCAGAAGAGATTCGTCGGGAATATCAGTGGCTGAAGAACTCGATCGGCAAGAACGGCGGATGGATTTGTGCGCCGACACATCATGTCCAGCTGGATACGCCGATGGAAAACTTCTTTACGTTATTGGAAACAATCGGTATCGAAGACAAGCGGAAGAAATAAGGAAGAAAACAGAATAAACGAATTAGTTAACCGCCATGCAAACATTTTCAACACTCGATTTGGTGATTTTCATCGCTTATGCTTGCCTGATCCTGTTTACAGGCTTGTTTGTGAGCCGGACACGCCGGGGTGCAGACAAAGATTCCCAGGACTATTTCCTGGCGGGAAAGTCTTTGAGCTGGTGGGCGATCGGTGCGTCGATCATCGCGTCCAACATCTCGGCCGAGCAGTTTATCGGCATGTCTGGTTCGGGTTTTGCGATCGGTCTGGGCATTGCCTCGTATGAGTTTATCGCGGCAGCAACCCTGATTGTTGTCGCCGTCTTCTTCCTGCCGATTTATCTGCGGTCGAATATTTATACGATGCCTCAGTTTCTAGAGATGCGTTATGACAAGCGGGTGAAAACGATTATGGCTTTCTTCTGGCTGCTGGTCTTTATCTTCGTGAACCTCACGTCTATTCTTTACCTGGGCTCGCTGGCCATTAACAAGATTATGGGAATAGATATGTTCTGGAGTATCGTCGGACTGGCTTTGTTTGCCGGCATCTATTCTATCTATGGCGGATTGAAAGCGGTGGCTCTGACCGATTTCATTCAGGTGGTCTTCCTGATTGGTGGTGGTCTGCTGACGACGTATGTGGCGCTCGACTATTATTCCAGTGGCGAAGGCGCTTTGGCCGGATTCAGCCAACTGTTGCAGCAGGTGCCGGAGAAGTTCGACCTGATCTTGGATAAAGACGATCCGAATTATATCTATTTGCCGGGTGTGGGCGTGATTCTGGGTGGATTATGGGTCTCTTCGCTTTATTACTTCGGCTGTAACCAATACATCATCCAACGGGCTTTGGCGGCGAAGAGTTTGCCGGAAGCACAGCTGGGACTGGTTTTTGCCGGGTTGCTGAAGATTATCCTGCCGCTGATTGTGGTGATTCCGGGAATTGTAGCTTTTGCCATGGATGCACCGATCGATAAACCGGACCAGGCTTATCCCTGGCTGATGCATAACTTTATTCCGACGGGCATCAAGGGCATTGCCTTTGCGGCTTTGGTTGCGGCTGTGATCAGTTCGCTGGCTTCGATGATCAACAGTATTTCCACGATATTTACGATGGATATCTATAAAGAGTATCTGGCCAAGGCACCGTCGGAGAAGACGCTGGTCCGTGTCGGACGTCTGTTCGGAGTATTGAGTCTGGTGGTTGCCGTCGTTATTGCTCCTATGTTGGGAAACCTGGATCAGGCATTCCAGTTTATCCAGGAATTCACGGGTTTTGTCAGTCCGGGTGCTCTTTGTATCTTTCTGATGGGTTTCTTTTGGAAGCGGTCGAATGCGGAAGGAGCCATTGCCGCGGCGATAGGCACATTTGTCTTCTCGCTGCTGATGCGTGTCTTCCTGCCGGAAGTCTCGTTTATTGATCGGATGGGATATGTGTTCCTGTTGTGTGCGGCAACCATGTTCCTGCTGGGCTGGCTGAAGAAGCCGGCTGATGCCTCGAAAGCGATCGTCATTGATCCGGCTTTGTTCCGTACCACCCGTTTGTTCAAAGGACTCAGTATTTTGATTATGGTTATATTAAGCACGATTTATTATATATTTTGGTAATTATGGAAGATTTGTTTGAAAGAATTGCAGCATGTGTGGAGTTTGGGAAGATTAATCAGGTTTCACCTTATCCTCCTGCCATGAAAGGACAACCCGGAGCCGAAGAACTCACGGTTCAGGCTTTGGAAGAAAACGTTAGCCCTTCGGATATCCTGACGAAAGGCTTGATTCTGGGAATGGAAAGAATCGGTCTCAAGTTTAAGGAAAACAAGGTGTTTGTTCCTCAGGTACTGATGAGTGCCAAGGCGATGGGAACAGCCATGAAGCACCTGAAGCCTTTCTTCAATGACGGAACCGTACAACGGAAAGGTCAGTTTATCATCGGCACGGTCGAAGGCGACTTGCATGACATCGGAAAGAATCTGGTGGCCATGATGATCGAAGGCAATGGATACGAGGTGATCGACCTGGGTGTGGATGTGAAGGTGGATCAGTATCTGGAAGCGATCCGTCAGCATCCGAATGCTTATGTGGGCATGTCGGCTTTGTTGACCACCACGATGATGAACATGGAAGTGATCAACGCGGCAATCAAGAAGGAGTTCCCGAACGTGATCACGTTTGTGGGTGGTGCTCCGGTGACAGCCGACTTCGCGAAACGGATCGGTGTGGATTATTATACCGACGGTCCGCAGGAACTGGTAGATATATTGAATAAGATTAGCGCATAAAGGGAGAAGATGATGGCAGCTTGGATAGATCAGATTATGAAGAATCCGCGTCGGGTGGCAATGCCTATCATGACGCATCCGGGAATTGAATACATCGGCAAGCATGTGGTCGATGCAGTGACGAATGGGGAAGTCCACTTCGAGGCGATTAAGGCTGTGGTGGAGAAATACGATATGGCGGCTTGTACGGTGATCATGGATCTGACCGTCGAGGCCGAAGCCTTCGGTTGCCAGATCGAGTTCCCTGAAGATGATATGCCGCATGTCGTGAACCGCCTGGTTTGCGATGAGGCTTCCGTGCAGGCTTTGCAGGTGCCGGATCTGACACAGGGACGTGTACCGGAATATCTGAAGGCCAATCAGCTGGCGGTTGCTTATTTTAAGGATCGTCCGGTCATCGCCGGCTGTATCGGTCCGTACTCACTGGCAGGCCGTTTATACGATATGTCGGAAATTATGATGGCGATCTACATCGAGCCCGACACGATCCGTCAGTTGTTGGAAAAGTGCACTGCCTTTATCCTGGCGTATTGCCGGGAACTGAAACGGATCGGTGTGACAGGCGTGATGATTGCCGAACCGGCTGCCGGCCTTTTGTCGGATGAAGATTGCCAGGCTTATTCGTCGGTGTATGTCAAGCAAATCGTGGATGCACTGCAAGACGATGACTTCACGATCATTCTGCATAACTGTGGCAATAGCGGACAATGCACGCAGGCGATGATTCAGACGGATGCCGCCGCCTTGCATTTCGGCAATGCGATCGATATGCAATCTGTCTTGGACGTTTGTCCGGCTGATCGTCTGGTGATGGGAAATCTGGATCCGGTAGGCGTACTGAAACAGGCTACTCCCGAAGTGGTCTATGAAAAGACACTGGAACTGCTTCAGCAGACGGCTTCTCACCGGAATTATGTACTTTCTTCCGGCTGTGATATGCCTCCTGGCATTCCGGAAGCCAATATCCGCGCTTTCTATCAAGCGTTGGATACATTTAATCAATAAGACAAAGGATAAAGTCCCGACAGTGCATTTTTTTCAGAAAAAGGCCTTTCGGGACACCCGGCAGTGCTTTTTTTTCGGAAAAAGGCCTTTCGGGACACCCGACAGTGCATTTTTTTCAGAAAAAGGCCTTTCGGGACATCCGACAGTGCATTTTTTTCAGAAAAAGTCCTTTCGACGGTTTTGTATGAAAGGGAACAAATAAATGATGAGTTATGGATAAAATTTCAGCATCCCGATTTTTCTGTTTGCTGGAAGACTTGAGGAACAACTTGAAACACGAGCGTCTGGCAGAAGTATTTCGGGTGATTTCTTTCCAGGCAAACGAGGCCTATGGTCCGCATACGCATTTACGACTGGAAATCAACTATGTGAAGAAAGGCTCCTGTATCCTGAGTTTGCCGGAAGAATGCTTCTATTTTCAGGAAGGCGAGATTATGATCATCGACTCGAACGTGGAGCATCTGTTTGAAGCCGGCAAGGCGGGAACGACATTGCTCCAGCTGGAATTTCTTCCGGAGATTTTCTATGCTTTCCTGCAGGAAGAGGCCGAAGGGAAGACGGCTGCTTCTTTCCCGGTCTTTTCGCATCAGAACCGCCTGATCAAGATTGGTAATAACGTCCGGATCATGCGGGTCATCCAGCGCATCATCAACGAACTGGATGCACAAAAACTCTATTATGAATCGTTGGTGATTCTCTATTACGCCGAACTGCTGATGCTGATTTACCGTTATCTCGAAGAAGTGTTTGTACCCATAGGCGCCAATGAGAATCTGAAATACGCCATTGATTATCTGCGGAAACATTATCGCGAAAATATCAAGATGGCTGAGGTAGCCCAGGTTTCGGAAGTTGGTGAACGTTATCTGCGCAAACTCTTCATGCAGACACTCCAGCTTTCTCCGCTGGATTACCTGAACCAGCTTCGGGTGAATAAGGCGATCGAGCTGATGAAGAACACCGAATTGAGCCTGAAAGAGATCGGTTTTGCCTGTGGCTTCAATTCTTCCCAGCACTTTTGCCGGGTATTTAAACAACAGGTCGGCATCAATCCGCGGGATTTCCGGGAATGATCTGACGATCTAATATCAATTATTAATTCTGGATAAATATGAACAGTAGAACATTTGTATGGGGTCTGTGTGCCTGCTGCCTGCCTCTTTTCTGGCAACCGGCATCGGCGCGTACTGCCGAGCAGACCTCCGAAACGACTTATCTGATTCCGGAATATCAGTCCGGAATACAGCGTCCCTGCCTGCTGCTGAATGGCACATGGGACTTTAAATATACCGAGAAAGACCGTTGGGAACCGATCTTAGTGCCCGGCGAACCGGCGATGCAGGGTTATGCCATCCGCCACGACCAGCCTTTCTTTTACCGGAAGACGTTCACCGTGCCGGCCGACTTCAAGGGACAGACGGTCATCTTGCGCTTCGACGGTGTCTATAGCCATGCCCGGCTGTTTGTCAACGGGAAGTTTGTGCGCGAGCACTTTGGCGGCTTTTCGCGGTGGGAAACCGATGTGACCGACTTCGTGAAGGCTGGCCGGAAGAACGAGATCCGCCTGGAAGTGACCGATCGCCTCGATGAGATTTCGTATGCTTCGGGCTATGCGCATCATCCCATCGGCGGTATCTTGCGGGATGTCACCCTCTTTGCCTTGCCGGAGAATCATCCGGCCGATTTCCACCTCGAGACGGATTTGGATGCGCAGTACCAGGATGCCGTGTTGCGGGTGCGTTATCAGATGAACCGGGTGGCGGGCGAAGAGGTTGTTTATACCTTGCTGGCTCCCGATGGCCGGGAGGTGAAGTTGTCACAGGCTCGCTTTGCCCTGAAGCCGGGCATGAACAGCCAGGATCTGCAGGTCACGGCTCCGCTGAAGTGGGATGCCGAGCATCCGAATCTTTATACCTTGCACGTGCAGGTCTTGCGCGACGGACAGGAAGTCTGCCGTTTCAGCAAACGGGTGGGTTTCCGCGAGGTGGAGATCCGCAAAGACCAGATGTTTGTGAACGGTATGCCGGTGAAGCTGCGCGGCGCCTGTCGTCATGATATTCACCCGAAGCTGGGACGAACCACGACGGCTGAATTGGACAGCCTGGATGTGTTGCTCTTCAAGCGTTCGAACATGAACTTTGTCCGTACCTCGCATTATCCGCCTTCCGAGCATTTCCTGGATTATTGCGACCGCTTCGGGGTGTATGTGGAGTGCGAGTCGGCGGTTTGTTTCGTCGATACGCACCGGCAGAAGAACTATGCGCCGGGCAAGACACAAGACAGCACGGCGTTCACGCACCGCTATCTGTCTCAGCTGCGCGAGATGGTGAAGTCGTTCCGTTCGCATGCCTCTATCCTATTCTGGTCGATCGGCAACGAGAGTGTCTATGGGAAGAATTTCCAGCAATCGTGGGACTGGGTGAAGGCAACCGATACGACGCGCCCCGTGATCTTCAGTTATCCGGGCTCGCTGGGCGACCGCCAGCCGATCTACGACCTGCTGAGTATGCATTATCAGGATGTGCACGGAAACCTGAACCAGTGGAACCGCTCGACGCGGGGCTTCGAGGGCGAAGGCATTCCGGCGATCTTCGACGAATGGGCGCATCCGGCCTGTTATACGTATGAGACCTTGCAGACCGATCCGAACATCCGCGAGTTCTGGGGCCAGTCGCTGGAGATGATGTGGAGCGGCCTGTTTGATGCCCGTGGCGGACTGGGCGGCGCTATCTGGGGCTATATCGACGAGACGTTCCAGCTGCCCGAGCCGAAGAAGGGAACGCCTTTCTGGAAAGAGTTTGCCCATACGGCGAAACCCGAAGGATTCCGGGGCAACTGCGTGGGCTATGGCGAATGGGGCATCGTGGATGTATGGCGGCGTGAAAAGCCGGAGTTCTGGTCCACCAAGAAAGCCTATTCGCCGGTGCGCCTGCTGGAACGCGAGGTCGCCTCTGTCCTGCCGGGCGAACGGCTCATCCTGCCGGTCTATAACCGCTTTGATCACACCAGCCTGCAGGAAATCAAGGTGGTTTATTCGTATGCCGGGAAAGAAGGAAACATCCTGTCTCCGGCGGTTGCTCCGCATCAGAAGGGTGTGCTGGTCGTGCCAGGCGAGGACTGGAAAGAAGGAACAGCGGTGGAAATCGCTTTCTATACCGCACAGGGCGAACTGATCGATAAGGAACAGGTCACACTGGGCAAACCGGTTGTTACGCTGCCCCGGGCTTCCCGCCGGGGTGCCTTGACGGTGGAAGAGTCGGACGGCTTTATCCGGGTCAAGGGACAGGGCTTTGAGATTCCTTTCTCCCGCCAGAGCGGACTGATCGAAAAGGCGGTGGCAGACGGACAGGTGGTGATCGAGAAAGGGCCTTTCCTGCATCTCTTTATCAACCTGAACCATCTGTCGGGAGCCGAGGTACGCAAGACGGCAACCCGCTTTGTGACCGACGAACGCGACTGGAAGAAAGAGAGCCTGACTTATACCCAGCGCAACGGCATGGTGGAAGTGACGTTGACCGGAACCTATCAAGACGTGCAGACAACGGTTTATTTTACCATCGCTCCTACCGGCAAGATGCACGTCCGCTATCAGACCAGCGGCGAGCCGAACGGCTATCTGCGCGAGACGGGACTGGCATTCCATCTGCCGGACAGCTACCGCCAGTTGGAGTGGCAGCGCAAAGGGCTCTGGAGCTGCTATCCGGAAGATGCCCTCTCGGGCAATGCCGGCAGGGCTTCTCTCTACAATCCCAACCGGGTGGCGTATGGCGAAGAGCCCAAACAGCCTTGGGCTGACGATACCCACAACTACTATTATTGGGCAGACGCCGGAGCCAATGCAGACCAGCCGCTGACGAACCGGGCAAAAGCGATGAAAGAGAACATCTATTTCTATACCCTCCGGCCAGACAATCCGGCAGGCAGCCTGTCGGTCTGCTCGGCAGATGCCACCTTGTCGTGCCGCCTTTACAAGCGCGACAACAACCAGCTGGTACTCTATGTAGACGATCGTTGGGACTATCCGGAAATAGCCTGGGGTAATTATTGCAAGACCTTAGAGGCCGTTCCGTGCCAAGGATTTATGGAGTTTGTATTCTAATCAAAAGAGCCTCCACCCCTTGAAGCTGCTACTTCTTGAGGTGAAGGCTCTTTCATTTACACGCCACCGCCAGCATCTGCGCCATCGTCTTTATCGACGGTGAAACGGGCGAACACATAAATATAACTTGTTGATATGGTAAAGATAATATGTATTATTTCCTTAAACCTCCTATTTCCCCATATCTCAAATTCCAAACAGGGGTTCACACACCCCACTATATAAATAGTATTCAGTGAATTCCTGTGAAGGGTGTGAAACCACCCGATATAAATTGCCATAATGGGTATGGATGTGTTCAATACCGATAACTGATATGGTTTGTGCTTGACGTTGGACGGATTTGTTACGCATTGACTCCGGATTATTTTGTTTCAGATGGCGGTAGATTTCTGCTGCGGAATACGTCTTGACGGATTCGCTGGTAAGAGGTTTGTGGTAATAGCGGTTGAAGACATCTTATTCGGCAGAGATCCGATAAAAAGATGGGTTGATTTTCGTCTTATACAGCCCAATTAGTATGTATATAATTGCTATTATAATCTGTTGAAAAACAGATTATAAATTGATTTGAGTTTCGTATAGAACTCTTGAAAAAACAGTTATATATTATTTGATTCACCAATGTGATGCAATCAATTCATATT
>OHQT01000952.1_pt1 | contig 12651 bp, 13 predicted proteins | sample 1578221 | NCBI WGS metagenome assembly OHQT01 (sample SAMEA3879547, study PRJEB24766) | human gut metagenome | biome: human-associated habitat; feature: feces | place: USA | collected 1985/1987
CACCCCCTTTTTCCCCTCCGACTTTCTCCCTTTCAGAGAGAGAAAATATAGGTTGGGAGTACCCTTACAGGGGGCTTAGATTATCAATACAGCAATTCCCTATTTTCAGTTGTTATTATAGCCTGTCCGAAAGAGATTTTCAAGCCCTCCGGACAGGCTTCTTTTACAGCTCCATGCCGCCCATTCCTCGCTGGTGCTGCTGTTGCTCCTGCTGCTGTCCAATCTCCGGATCGGGCAGCAGCTCCCTCGCCTTTTCAAGCAGAGGACGCAGACGCTCCGGCAAGTGTTCTTCCAAGAAGTCCAGCATCCGACCGATGCCGTCCGTCAGACGCTCGGTGAAGCTGCGTTCCTCCTGCAGCTCGGATTGCAGATAATAGTTTTCATCGCGCAGCCTCCGGTTTTCCTGTTCAAGCCTCTGCTGCCGCTGCGCTTCTTCCAGCCGCTTCTTCATGGACGGCACCTGTGACCGCAGACGGGTGTTTTCCTCCGTCAGCTCCTGTACCTTGTGCCGATCCGTCACGCTGCGCAGTGCCATTTTCTTTAGCTGCTCGACCTGATCCACCGTCACGCCCTTTACTGCCCCTGTGAGCGTCTTTTCCGGCTGAATATCATGCAGGGGTGCATTTACCCTGTCAGCCTCCTTTAAGAGCCGCACAGTGCCTTTCAGAGCGTCCCGCTGCCGTTCCAGCTCAGCAACCTCCCGCTCTACTGCCGCTGTCTGCTGCTGCACCGCTTCCAGCCTCGCAGCCGCTTCCTTGAACTGCGGCAAGTCCATGTGCGGTCTGTTCGTGCCGAGAGAGATAATTTCAAAATCGTGCCGCTGGGCGATCTCCGTCAGAGCTTCTTTCTCCCGTTCCATCCACGCCGCCCATTCGGTCTGCTTTCTGCCGACACCGACAAACCCCTGCTGCTTCAATGCCTGTTTCATAGATACCCTTGTAGAAAGTCCTCTTGACTGCTCCGTTGCCACAGGGATAAAATCGACATGGAGATGGGGCGTTGCCTCGTCCATGTGCAGCACCATATTGAACACCCGCAGATGGGGGTTGCGTTCTGCAAAAGACTCCGCAAAATCTTTCAGAGCTGCCGCCGCCCGTTCTCCGTCCGGCGTACCGCACCCACAGTCGCTCATGTTGCCGATCTGGAAAATCGCTTCATGGAACAGCTTTTCCTGTTTACTCTGCCGGATATGCTCATAGTAGTCCGGTATCTTATCTCTCGTTTTGGTTTTCTTTGCGTTGTAGGCTGCGAGAGCTTCATCAAAGACCATATGATAGACCTGCTTCAGATCCTCGTTGCAGAAAACAATGTTCTGCTCCGTCCGGCTCCGGTCTACATTCGCCGCTGAGAAGCTGCGGTTGTTGTGCCGGATGCTCCCTGCACCTGTCATACCCGAAATCGTAACTCCCATAAAATCGCCCCCTTTCCGCTTATTCTTCCGTCCTCTATTTTATCATAAATTTCCGCTAAAAACAACCTCTTTGTTACTTTCTGGTGAGAAAGTAACGCAAAAGCACTTTCACACCGCCACCCCATCGGTGCAGCGGTGTGAAAGTGCTTTGCGCCCCTAAAGGGGAGGGGTTGCCGGAGCTGCTTCACTGCCGGCTCGTGCCTGCTGCTCTGCCAGCTCCGGAGGGGCGCTGCCCCTGCCGTCTGCGGACGGCTCCCCGAACTTCATCCCACCGATAAACTGGAATTTACTCAACTGTAATGCTTGTTGCAACGAGTAAGTTTGTCTGTTCTTCTATTGCACTTTCAATAATTACTTTATCTCCAATTTGGGCATTAGTTTCACAATCCTTTGTTAGCCAAAACTGAATATCTTCATTGTCGGTGGTAATTGAGATATATGCGCGACCTTGGCAATCTCCCTCATTTACTACACTCATAGCACGGTCTGTGACTGTTCCGTAGTAAGTTTTTTCAGACCCCTCTACCAATTTGTTGCCGCAAGCAGCCAAACAAAGGAGCAATACCAAAACCAAAACAAGTGCTATCAACTTTTTCATACAATCACACTCCTTTGTAAAATTCCGATTTGTCGTTCTGTTTAGTCCCCAAAGAACCTACTAAACCAGCTACGCTTTTGAACCGGTTCTGTCTCACGCTCCGGCTGATCGGCTCCGGACTTGCCGGAAAGAAGCTGCTGATGCATCGTCCCAGCATGGAGAGCCTGGGCCGCTGCCGCAGTCTGCTGTGCCGTCACCAACGCCGAGCTGACCTCCGCCAACCTTGCGTTCAGTTCCTCGATCTGCTTGTCCTTTACAGCAAGTTGCTCGCTTTTCCGGTCTAATTCTCCCTGCAGCATAGCGATCAAAGTGGTTTCGCAAGTTTCGCAACTTGCTTTCGCCTGTTGCGAAACTTGCTTTCGTTCAACACCTAAATAATGCTGATATATGGCGGTTTTTTGACTTTCGCTGATTGCGAAACTTCCTTTCGCATCTTTCGCAACATGGTTTCGCCTACACCATGCACGAACTGCCTGTTCCGACACGCCACATTCTATTGCAATTTCCGTTATTACACCCGCCAAATATCATCACCACTCTTTCATCCAGAGTTAATCTCAAAACAAATCGCTATGAGATCCAGTCCTTATCAATTTCAAAATCAAAGTCTGCCGAACAACTTTATAGACCAACAGCCAGTCCGGCTCGATGTGACATTCTCTCATGTCCTTATAATTTCTGGAATTAGTGAGAGCATGATCTCGATACGCCTCCGGCAACGGCTGCTCGTTACACAACAGCGTGATCACTTCCTCCAACTTCTTCGGATCGCAGCCTCTCTTGATCGCAAGCTTGTAATCTCGTTTGAACTGCCCCGAAAACTCCGGCTTAAGCATTCAGCGCCTCCATCAGATCTGCAACGCTATCAAACGGACCATACATATCCTCTCCCTTTTCTGCCGCCTCCATCGCCGCATAGGTAACAGCATTCGGCTCGTCAACCTTGACTTCAAAGGGAAGTCCATGACACCTAAGTGCCTGTCGATAAAAAATACCCGTTGCCGTACTCAAATCCATTCCGAGGGACTTAAAGAGAGCTGCCGCCTGTGCTTTCAGCTCCGGCTCCATTCTTATCGTCATATTTCCTTTAGCCATAATAGCACTCCTTTCCTCGTCATTTTTAGCTTGCACTAATATTATATTCAATATTCGTGACATTTGCAAGTGCATTGCAAATGTTTTTTTGCAACTTTTCTATGAACAGTGCTTTCTATATGGTAACACCGCAGCGTGTACATTTAGGGGGTGAAAAAGCCTTATTTCGCGCGCTTTTCAAGCCTCGTTTTCGGTGGGGTAATATAAAAACCCTTACCCGCCCCGAAAACGCCTTGTAGGGCGTTTCTGGGGCGTTTACAGCCCTTTCTTAAATTCCTCCACCAACAGATCGCTCAAAGCCTGTGATGGGCGTATTTTGACCGTTATATGCCCCTCCGGTACGGTGTCCCACCATTTGCGGATCGTTTTCGGATCAAGTCCGGTGTCCCTATGACAATCGGCCTTGCGTCCCTCTGGATGCTCCTGCCGCCACGCATAGACTTGCGCTTTCTTTTCTTCTGCCCCTTTTCTTCTCCATGTGCCGCCAGGATAATCCACTTCCTGCACCGCCCTTGCTCTTTTCAAATGCTCTTTCTGTGATCTACCATTCCTCTTGTTGCGCTCGATGCGAACATCGGTCAGAGCTTCAATATCGGAAATCGTGAAATTGTAATACTCCTTGTCGTAGGCTTCCAGCGCACTCCGTATATCTTCCTCGGTCAATGCGTTCTCATGCTTCACCATCTGCAGATCATCAAAAGCCTCTTTCATATCCTGCCGGAGCTGCTGCTTCGACACACCGCATTTGTAAGCATAGATAGCAAGGCACATCAAAAAGAAATACCGATGCCCGCCCTTTATCTCTCCGATCTGCCGCAGCCACCAATGGTAGAGCGCATACGGATCATCACCATGCACCTTTCCGGCAATATCCCACTTCTTGCGTCCTTTCTCGCCTCTCACAACAACACGCTCATACCACTCCGGATATGCCTCCCTCGCCTCAGCTCGTGTCATTTTGGATGGGCTGAAAGGCTTATTGACATCCACCCTGTTTTCTGGCTTTGCGTAGGCGTTCAGATAATCCAGCGTTACCCGTTCTCCGGTACGGAAAGCGACCAGCTCCGTCCCATGCTTGTCATTGATGCTGCCCACCATGCGGAAGCTCTGATTGATGGATTGATACTGGATCGCCTTGACCTGCGAAGTGCTGCCATACTCCCATAGCCGGAAAGTGAGGTCATATTTCAGACTTTTAAGCTGAATTTTTATATTCGGGTATAGGTCAATCGGCTGCTGGAAAACATAGTAGATATGCAGCCCTGTCCCCGACAGAACAAGGAAAGTCGGCATCGGCAACCGGCGCACTCGCTCCGGATCGCCGCCAAAGCGCAGAAAGAGGTTGCGCAGCTCGGCAAGACCTACGCCATCCAGATCGAAGATCAGAGCATACATCCGCTGGGCGTTCTCCAGCCTGTTCTCCTTTCTGCGATATGCAAGACCGCTGCACAAAGTAAGGCTGTTCCCCTCGACAAACTCCATGTAATCCTGTTCCCATGTGTCGTTATACATCTTCCTGCGCCGGAGCTTCTTATCCTCGCTCTGTTCATCCCGATACAGATACACAGCGTTCGGATGGGAAAAATCCGTGTGCCGTTCTCCGGAGTTCTCATTGTCCGGAAACAGCTCTTTATAAAACTCATAGCCTCCGACCTCCGGATATTGTGCGCTCAAATACTCGTAGCAGCCTCGATAATTCTCGGTCATATTACCACCTCACAAAAGAAAAAGTACCAAAAAGAAAATCCGCTGCGGCGGGGATCGCCTGCGGGCGGGAAGGGGGAAAAGGGGGAGCAAAAGAGCGGCGGCTACGCCGCCTTAAAGAGAAAGTCACCTCCCCCTTTTCCCCCTCGCTGCGGGTCATTGAAAGTGCCGCCACTATGGAAAACCCTATGGGTTTACCACAGTGGCTTGGAAAACCTCTAACGAGGTTTACCACACTTCCAACACCCCTCCGCTCACCCCCTTTTTCCCCTCCGACTTTCTCCCTTCCTGAGAGAATATTTTTGGTTTTTTAGGGATACGATATAAGGGGCCCCTACCCCTTACAGGTCGCTTAGATTATCAAAACTTTTTTTGGGAAAATTTCTAATGCCATTATACCGTGCCGGACTTGCGTTTGCAAGCCCGGCTTTTACCGGCTCATTCCGCCCATGCTCATACCTCTGTCACGCCTGTGCTCCTGCTTGGGCTCCGGCAGGATGTGCGCCCTTGCCCTCTGCACATATGGCCGAAACTGCTCTGGCAGCTTTTCCTCCAAGAAGTTCAGTGCAGCCTCCACTCGCTGCATCAGCCTCGCCATGAGATCCTTCTGGCGGTTCAGCTCGTGCTCCAGCGCCATGTTCTCGTCCTTCAGAGCTGACAGCTCCTGCGCCTCCTTCAGCCGCTTCTGGATGGATGGCCGCAGCTGTCTCTCCAGCGAAGTGATCTGCTCTTTCTGAAGCTCTATGGTATTGGCCTGCTGTTTTACCGTCTGCTCTGCCTCTGCGCCCCGTACCGCCAATGCCTTTAGCTGCTTGACCTCTTTCAAGGTAACGCCCTTGATATTGCCCATCATCGTTTCTTCCGGCTTTATCCTCTCCAGATCCAGCGATACCTTTTTCGCCGCCTTTAACTCCTTGACCGTTCCTTGCAGCGTTTCCTTTTCCGCCTGCAGCTCCGACACTTCCGCCCTCGCTGCTTCTATCTCCTGCCTTGCGGCCTCCAGCTCCCTCGCCGCCTCTTTGTACTCCGGCAAGGACATATGCGGTCGGCCTCCGTCTCCGTGGATCACCTCAAAGCTGTGCTGCTGGGCGATCTGCTCCAGCACCAGCTTCTCACTGTTTACCCAGGCATTCCATTCTGTCTGCCGTTTTGACTGGCCTGTAAATCCCTGCTGCGCCAACGCCTGTTTCAGAGACACTCGTTTCGCAAGCCCCCGCTTCTGCTCCGTTGCCACCGGCACGAAATCTATATGGATGTGCGGCGTGGCCTCGTCCATATGAATGACAGAGTTGAACACCCGAAGGTGCGGGTTCCGTTCCTGAAATGCCTCGGCAAACTCTTTGAGAGCTGCCGCAGCCCGTTCGCCCTCCGGTGTCTCGCAGCCGCAGTTGTCCTTGTTGCCGATCTGGAAGATGACCTCATGGAAAAGCCGCTCCTGCTTGCTCTTTTCAATGTGCCGATAGTAGTCCGGGATCTTATCTCTCGTCTTGGTTTTCTTTGCGTTGTACTCCGCAAGGGCTTCATCGAAAAGCTCATGATAGACCTGTTTCAGATTTTCCCTGCACAGCGTGATGTTCTGATCTGTCCGGGTCGGATCTACATTCTCGGTAATGAACTTACGGTTATTATGCCCCATGCTGCCGGTTCCCATCATGCCGGATATTTTAACTGCCATAATCGCACCTCCCGTCTTTTTTATTATACCATAGGCTTCCGCTGAAGTCACCTCTTTGTTACTTTCTCTGTGAGAAAGTAACGCAAAAGCACTTTCCCACCGCAGCACCGTTGGTGCAGCAGTAGGAAAGTGCTTTGCGCCCCTAAAGGGGATGGTTGCCGGAGCAGCCTGCCTCGACGCTTGTGCGCCATTGGCCGGACTGCTCCGGAGGGGCACTGCCCCTGCCGCCTGCGGGCGGCTCCCCGTTTATTCGCCTGTTACAGGCTCACAAAAACGATGCAGGATCGCTGCGGCCTGCGCTCTTGTGGCGTTGCCCTTCGGCATCAGATTGTTGTCGCTGCCTTGGATCAGACCGGCGCCGTTTGCCCACTGCATCGCAGGCACAGCCCATTCGCTGACCGTCAGAGCATCCGCATAGGACAGGATGTTGGTGTCCTCTCCCACGCTCACATCACATTTCTTGTGCTGTGCGTAGCGCCAGAGGATCGCCGCAAGCTGCTCACGGGTAATGGCATCATCCGGGCCGAACTGAGTGGCCGTGTAACCGCCCACAATGCCCTCGCTGGCTGCCCAGCGAATGGCCTCGGCATAATACATACCTGCGCCCACATCCTCAAAGGTCATAGCGTAGTTTACGACCGGAGACTCCTCCACACGCCAGAGGATCGTAGCGATCTGGCCGCGGGTAATGGTATCGTTAATACCAAACAGGCCGTTGGGGTATCCGGCAATCAGCCCATTCTCATAGGCATAACGAATGCTGTCATAATACCATGCGCCCTCCACCACATCGGCAAATGGATTCTCCCATGCTCCGGTGTTGGGGTTTTCTTTCACAAAGGACGCTACAACCATAACCTTGGATGCGGGCATGGTGAAGGTGTACTTGCCATCCTTCTTGGTCAGCTTCACTTCATCGCCATTCTTGTCAGTAACAGTGATGCTCTCCAGAATGTATCCCTTGTCCGGAACGGCCGTGAGGGTCACGGTCGTTCCTCTGGATGCACTGCTGCGATTTGCGCTCACTTCGCCATTCTCGGCATCCTCAACGCTGATGGCGTAGGTGATCACTCCGCTGCCGCCGGAGGAAGGTTTGATATAGCCACAATCTGTACAAGTACGCCCGTCAAAATTATGGTTTTCTGTTTCTACATGGCTTGCGTCATTTTTGCAAACCCTCTGGTGCTGTGTGCTGCTAATTTTTGTCCAATCGCCCCAAGAATGGTTTATTGGGTCAATAGTTACAGGTGTTATAACATTGGAACAGATTTTACAGGTCAAAGTTTTACTGCCGCTTGTTATGCAGGTAGCAGGGGTAATCACTGTTTCAATATAATCATGGTTGCAAGTTCTCGCTCTGCAGATGATTTCTATATTAGCAGACACATTAGGGATTGTAATTGTCACTGTCTTAGCCGTTTCGTCATAGCTGTATGTGGCATTGGAAACAATCGTTCCGTTTTCGTAGCGAACATGATATTCATCGAAAGTAGATACAAGGTACTCATTGGAAGTAGCCGTCAGCAACACGGTGTATGTTGCGCCATTAGCTACATTTGTCGTAGTTTGCTGATTTGCAGAAAAACCATTGATATCATAAAGCTTAACTGTGTAATATACCGGCTTATATTCCCAGTGTGCTTTAAGCGTAATATCACCGGTCGTGCCCGCAGGAACAGCAGTTATATAGTTTGTTCCATCGCCAAGCGTCCAACCAAGAAACGCATAATCAGCTTTGACAGGGGTTTTCAATTCGGGAATACCTACAGACGAGTTATAGGAAACAGGATTTGCCACGTTATTTGTTCCACCATCTAACTCATATGTTACGGTATAGTCCTGCTCGCCTACAGCGTATGGGAAATCTGTGATACCGCTGTTCACAATCGCTTTGTTGGGTGCCAAAAGGTTGGCGGATGGTGAATGTTCAAAGTTACCACTGTTGATAACTATACCGGTAGCGTCATCAGGGAATAGCTTCTCCGTAGCAGAAGTATTGTTCGGATTATAGACTGTACAACTATAATTACCGCCATTGATAGTCACCATTCCTGTGGCAGAGGGAAGCACCGCATATCCATAGATTGCAAATCCTGCTGTCAGACCATCTACGGTACCATGCACTTCGGCATCTGTAATTGTAATCTTGCCGCTGCCTTCATTTTTGATGGCAGGTGCGCCGGAAAACTTGGCATTATTTGTAATGTCATTGATTGTTCCGCTGTTTTGTAATGCACCCTCTTGGAAAATAGTAGGGTTATAAGTATAACTTCCGCCGCTGATTTCTTTAATCAAGCCTTCATTTTGAATAGATGCTCCATCAGACACGATGGTGCAGTTCTTAATGATATCTATTGTGCCATCGTTCCTTAGTCCGATTCCATTTTTGGTGATACTGACATTGGACACTTCGGATATGTGCGCTAAACTGTTGACAATTCCTCCCCCGTCTAATGTACAGTTTGAAATTTTAGCTGTCGCACAATCGAGATAGATGCCATTGGATGAGCCGGCAAGGTCATAAATGTCTGTCCGGCTAATATCCAATGAACCAAGCGGATTTTCTCCAAACATACTGACAGCAGCATAGGAACTGTCACAGATATTGTGCAATTTCGAGTCAGTGATTTTCACTTCTTGTGCGCCAGTATCCCCGTTTATAAAAACCAAATAGGTTGCAGTTCCGTTTCCGTCTATATCACAGTTGCGAATTTCTACAGCCTTGGAATTATACCCCCAAATCACCTTTTCTGCCGAACTGCTGAACTTTACCTTTCCGTTTTCAAGCAAAAGGCTGGCATCATCCAAAACCAAAAGATACTCGTTTGAAAAAGTAAGCGTGTGACCGTTCAAACACAGTTCAACAGTGGCATTTTTTGCAACATCAAGATACCATGAGCCTGAGTAGTTCAAATCTCCCGACAGATAATATTTACCGGAATTTAACCTGTCGTTGTGTGTCGTCAGGTATTCGGAAGTTAATTCGGTATACCCCTCATGGCTGCCGTGGGTGCATACGCCCGTGTACTCTGCTTGACTATCCATAGCCATTGCTGTCGTTGGAAAAAGTCCGCATATCAGCACCGCACATAAGATAAAACTTAAAATTCGCTTTTGCATAACTGTTTTCCTTTCATGGTTTCAAATGGGAATTGCACATGGGATATCCCATGTGCAAGGGGGTACCCCCTTGCATTATCGGCTGAACATTCTGCTCAGCCAGCTCTGTTTTTTTGCTTTTACTTCGTCCTCCTCTCGCTGATCTTCGCCGGAGGTAAGCTGCTGTTGTATCGTTCCGGCGTGAAGTGCCTGGGCGGCCTGCGCCGTCTGCTGGGCCGCCACCAGTGCCGAGCTGACTTCCGACAGCCTTGCGTTCAGAGCCTCGATCTGCTTGTCCTTTATCGCAAGCTGCCCTTGCAGCGTATCGATTGTGGTCTGCAATACTGCTACCACACCCGCATTTTCCGGCTGCTCCAATACTGCTCCATTGGAGCGCTCCGTATGCGCATACGTATGCGCTCCAATGGAGCACTCCTTTTGCAGAAAGTCTTGTTTTATAAGGGTTTCGCCCTGCTCCTCTATATACAAAACCCCCTGCTCCGTATGCGCATACGGAGCGCAAACCGTATACAGCTTGCCTTTGTACCGCTTATAAACCGTTTGCTTCGATACGCCTATCTCGTCGGCTATTTGCTTTATCGTTTTTGCCACGCCATCACCACACTTTCAGCCGGATCACACTTCAAAACAAATCGCTGTGAGATCCCGTCCTTATCAATTTCAAAACTAAGGTCTGCTGAAAAACCTTATAGACCAGCAACCAATCCGGCTCGATGTGGCATTCTCTCATGTCCTTATAATATAATTTCTGGAGTTCGTAAGCGCATGATCACGATATGCCTCTGGCAGCGGTTTCTCATTGCAGAGCAAAGCAATTACTTCTTCCAGCTTCTTTGGGTCGCAGCCTCTCTTGATTGCAAGCTTGTAATCTCGTTTGAACTGCCCCGTAAATTCTGGCTTAAGCATTAAGCGCCCTCATCAAATCGGCAACGCTATCAAACGGGCCATACATATCCTCTCCCTTTTCTGCCGCTTCCATCGCAGCATAGGTGACAGCATTCGGCTCGTCAACCTTCACCTCAAAGGGGAGGCCATGGCACCTAAGTGCCTGACGATAAAAAATACCAGTTGCCGTACTCAAATCCATTCCAAGGGACTTAAAGAGAGCTGCCGCCTGCGCTTTCAGCTCCGGCTCCATTCTCAGCGTCATATTTCCTTTAGCCATACATATAGCACTCCTTTCTTCGTCATTCTTAGCTTGCACCATTAGTATATTCAATATCCAGTCTATTTGCAAGTGCATTGCAAATATTTTATAGAACATTTGTGTTCACAGAAATGTTCTATATAGTCACGCCGCAGCGTGCGCATTTAGGGGTTGAAAAAGCCTTAATTTATGCGGTTTCCCGGCCTCAAAAACAGAGGGGGCAGTATCTTTACCCTCACACCCTCAAAAACGGCGTAGAGGCCATTCTGGGGCGTTTACGGCCCCTTTCGCAAATCCTCCTGTATCAGATCGTTCAACGCCTGTGACGGGCGTATTTTGACCGTCAGACCGCCATCCTCATACCGCACCGTTGGAGGGTTATCCCACCACTTATAAACGGTGTTCTTCGATAGTCCTGTTCCTGCAATACACTCTTTCGGTCTACCATCCGGGTTCTGCTGCCTCCAGTCATATACTCGCTGCTGCGCTGAAGGCCGTCCATTTCCCCTTCTCCAATTCGGATTGGTAACTTTTTGAATAGCCCGCATAACCTCCATATGCTGTTCCTGTGTTCTTCCGTTTCTCTTACTTCTCTCAATACGGACATTGGTCAGCTTCTCAATATCGGCAATCGTAAAATTATAATACTCCTTGTCGTATGCCTCCAGCGCACTCCGTATATCCTCCTCAGTCAATGCGTTCTCATGCTTCACCATCTGCAAGTCCTCAAACGCTGTCCGCATATCCTGCCGGAGCTGCTGCTTCGGTACATCGCATTTATAGGCATAGATGGCAAGGCACATCAGATAGAAATACCGATGGCCGCCCTCGATGCTGCCGATCTGCCGCAGCCACCAATGGTAGAGCGCATAAGGATCATCGCCGTGTACCTTTCCGGCTATATCCCACTTCTTTTTCCTCTTCTTGCCCTCTACCACCACACGCTGATACCATTCCGGGTATGCCTCCTTCGCCTGCTCCCTCGTCATTCTGGACGGATGAAACGGCTTATTTATATCCACCCGGTTCTCCGGCTTGATTGCGTAGGCGTTCAGATAATCCAGCGTCACACGATCACCCGTGCGGAAGGCCACCAGCTCCGTACCGTACTTGGCGTTGATGCTCCCTACCATGCGGAAACCCTGATTGATGGACTGATACTGGATCGCCTTTAGCTGGGATGTACCCTTGTACTCCCAAATGCGGAATGTGAGGTCATATTTGAGGCTCTTCAGCTGGACTTTGATGTTGGGGTACAGGTCTATCGGTTCCTTGAACACATAGTACAGGTGCAGCCCGTTTCCAGACAGCACAAGGAAGGTCGGCATGGGCAGCCGCCGCACCCGCTTGGGATCTCCGTCAAATCGGAGAAAGAGATTGCGCAGCTCTCCAATACCCACCCCATCCAAATCGAAGATAAGGGCATTCATCCGCTGTGCGTGCTCCAGCCGGTTCTTATTCCGGCGATAGACAAGACCGCTGCACAGTGTCAAGGGATTTTGCTCCACAAACTCCGTATAGTCCTGCTCCCATGTATCGTGATACATCTTCCGTCGATGAAGCCGCTCATCTTCTCCCTGATAGAGATACACAGCACTCGGATGAGAAAAATCATCGTACTTGACCCCGTACAGCTCGTTGTCAGGAAACAGCTCCCGGTAAAAGTCATATCCACCCACCTGCTCAAACTGAGCCGACAGGTACTCATAGCATCCTCTGTAATTTTCGGTCATGTAAAGCCACCTCCAAAAGAAAAAGAAGCAAAAAGAAAAATCGCTGCGGCGGGAAGGGGGAAAAGGGGGAGCCAAAGAGCGGCCTCCCGCTGGTCGGCCTTAAAGAGAAAGTCACCTCCCCCTTTTCCCCCTTGTTCCGGCCATGGAAATGATGGAAAACCCTAACGG
>OHQT01000964.1_pt1 | contig 12524 bp, 10 predicted proteins | sample 1578221 | NCBI WGS metagenome assembly OHQT01 (sample SAMEA3879547, study PRJEB24766) | human gut metagenome | biome: human-associated habitat; feature: feces | place: USA | collected 1985/1987
CTGATAATTGTTGTTGTCAGTTAATTTTTTGGAGGAGTTATAGAGCAGTTCCCCCGCTGCTACCCGCTGCCCAGACCTCGCTCCCCCCGTCGAAACCTTTACGCCCCCTTATAAAGCACATCTTGCGATGTGCGGAAAGCTTGGTTTTGCGGTGAGCCGCAGTCTGCAATTGGAATGCTTAATAGTACTTGCCGTTGGACTTCACAGCCCGGTCAATGGAGCGCTTTGCATCGCGCTGGGCGGCATCGGCACGCTTGTCGTACAGCTTTTTGCCTTTGCACAGGCCCAGTTCCACTTTTACACGCCCCTGCTTGAAATACAGTTGGAGCGGCACCAGTGTGTACCCCTGCAGTTTGATCTGCTGCTGCAAATGGCGAATCTCGCTTTTATGCGCCAGCAGGCGGCGGGGGCGGCGGGGATCTTTATTAAAGATATTCCCCTGCTCATATGGGCTGATGTGCATGCCTTTCAGGATGATCTCACCATCATCAATATCTGCCCAGGAATCCTTCAGGTTGACCCCGCCGGCACGCAGGCTTTTGACCTCGGTGCCGACCAGTTCAACGCCGGTTTCCAGCGCTTCGATGACAAAATACTCGTGGCGCGCTTCACGGTTTTGGGCAATCACCTTTTTGCCGGGCTTTTCCTGTGCCATCAAGCGCACCTCCTTTCAAAGCCGTTATCCCCTGCAGCACGCAAGTCCATTCCGCTAAGGGGTATACAGTATAACGCAGTAAAATCGTTTTGTCAAGCCAAATCGGGCGTCACATTTCGCCGCGGCCTTCCATAGCGCGGTACAAAGTGGTTTCATCAGCGTATTCCAGGCTGGAACCAACCGGCAAGCCATAAGCAAGGCGGGTGGTTTTGATGCCCAGAGGCTTGATGAGCTTGGCCAGGTACATGGCGGTCGCCTCGCCTTCCACCGTAGGGCTGGTGGCCATGATGACTTCCTTTACGGTGCCGTCCAGGCGGGCCAGCAGCTCCTTTACGCAAAGCTGATCCGCGCCGATGCCGTCCATGGGGGAAATCAGGCCATGCAACACATGGTACAGGCCGTTGAACTCATGGGTGCGCTCAATGGCTTTTACATCCCGCGGGGATTCCACCACGCAGATCACGGAGCGATCCCGTTTGGGGGAAGCGCAGATGCTGCACACCTCGTTGGCGGTATAATCCTGGCAAAGGCGGCAGCGGTGCAGCTTGACCTTGGCGTTTTCAATCGCCTTGGCCAGCTCCATGGCCTGCTCATCCGTGACATCCTTCACGACGACAGGTGCCTCGGTCAGACCCGCCATCCGGCAGGCACGCCAACGGCGCTCACCGGCCACGATGAGATAACGGTCCACCCCGTGGGGCCGCACCGCGATGGGCTGCAGCAAACCGTGCTCTGAGATGCTGGCCGCCAGCTCTGCAAGCGTTTCCTCATCAAAGGTCTTGCGGGGCTGGGCCGGGTCCGGCTCGATCTCCCGCAGGGGCAGCGTCTCGATCCGGTTATCGGACTCAAAGCTGGGGGCTGTGTCCTCAAACAGACTTTCCAGGCCCCGGCCCAGTCCTCCTCTTTTTTTTGCCATAGGTTACGCTTCCCCCCGCTTCACTTGTTCCAGTGCGCTTTTCTGCTCGGCGGGGGCACTGTTCCCTTTTGTGCGGCGGCGTGCCGGTTCATGCGGGCGGTTGTTCTTTACGAACTCAATGGCGAGATCCATATAGGCCTCGCTGCCCTTGCCCTTGGGCTCATAGAAATTGATGGGCTGGCCGTAGCTGGGCGCTTCCGAGATACGGATGGTGCGCGGGATGGTGGTCTTGTAGACCTTGGTGCCAAAATACTTTTTGACCTGATCCACCACCTGCAGCGTCAGGTTGAACCGCCCGGAGAACATGGTGAACACCACGCCCTCGATGTCCAGATAGGGGTTGTACTTCTTGCGGATGGTCTTGAGGGTGCTGATGAGCTCCGACAGGCCCTCCAGTGCGTAATACTCACACTGGATGGGGATAAGCACGCTGTCGCAGGCGCACAGACCGTTCAGGGTGAGCAGATCCAGGCTGGGCGGGCAGTCCACAAAGATGAAGTCGTAGTCCTTCTGCACCGAGGCCAGCGCCTTGCGCAGGCGGCTTTCGCGGCCCGGCAGATCGATCATTTCCAGACCCGCACCCGCAAGCCGGGTGTTGGAACCGATGACATCGGTGCGGAACTCGGTCTTGCGGATAGCATCCTTTGCCTCCGCCTCACCGATCAGCAGCTCATAAGTACCCACATCGACACTCCGCTTGGGAATGCCGTAACCGGTGGTGGTATTGCCCTGCGGGTCCAGATCGACGATGAGCGTCTTTTTGCCCAGAGCCGCAACGCAGGACGAAAGGTTCACGGCCGTGGTGGTCTTGCCCACGCCGCCTTTTTGGTTTGCAATTGCAACGATTTTAGCCACGCTCTTTGTTTCCTCCCGGGAAAATTATTTGTTCCACGTGGAACATTCGAGGCCGGGTCCCGCTGTTTTCCCACCAGCAAAGCCCCTTTAAAGACTAGTATAGCACATCAGCGCGGCTTTTTGAACCGGTTTCCCGATTATTTTGCGTAAAAATCCTGTGGAATTGCATTTTTTGTGAAAATTGCGATGCGTTTTATCTTTGCGCGGCTGCGGTTGGAATGCGCACCGTGTATTCGATATAGCCGTCCCGCTCTTCCCTGTGTGCCGTAGCTGGCACACCGTTGTCCGTCATCAGCCGGATGGCATGGTCGATGGTGTTGACAAAGATGCGCACATCCTTGACCATGGAGATGCGGTGTCTGCCCGGGGCGGCGGCATTGAGCACCTGTTCAATGTACAGGTCGGTCTGCCGGGCATTCATCCGCCGCTTGGCAATGGTGATAAGGGCTTCGCTCCGCCGGTTCTCGGGCAGGCGCAGGACAGCCCGGGCGTGGCGCTCGGTCAGGCCATTGTCCAGCACGAACTGCCTTTGGTCGGTGGTCAGCTGCAGCAGCCGCAGCTTGTTGGCAAGGGTGGGCTGTGCCATGCCCAGCCGCTTGGCCGCCTCGGCCTGGGTGCAGTCCCAAAGGGCGATCACATCCCGCAGCCCTTGTGCCTGCTCAAAGGGGTTCAGGTCTTCCCGTTGGATGTTTTCCAGCAGACCCAGCGCCGCAGTCCGCTGGTCGCCGCAGTCACAGAGGATGGCCGGAATGGTCTCCATCCTGGCCAGCTTACAGGCACGGAGCCGCCGCTCCCCTGCCACCAGCTCGTAACCACCCTCGACCTTCCGCACCGAGATGGGCTGTAACAGGCCGTTTTCCCGGATGCTCTGGGCCAGCCCCGCCAGCTCCTTTTCATCAAAAATAGTCCGGGCCTGAAACGGCGAGGGACGGATGCTTTCCACAGGCAGGGTGTAGATCTTTCCGGCAGATTTCTTCCATTCAAACATGATTCTTTCCCCTTTCGCTGAAATGTGACGCAGTTTTCCACTGTTTCCCGGGAAACGGTGGAAAAATCACTCATTGCAGTTTCAGTGTACCAGAAATCAAAAAGCCCTGCCAGAAGAATCGTTCGGCAGGGCTTGGCATTTATCTTGCGGTTTTGCGTTATTTCAGCGGAGACTTTGCGATCTTTCCACCGTTTCTGGGGTAGGCTGTCGGAGTTTGCGAAATCTTTTTGCAGAGGATGAGGGTGCGGGTATCGCCGCCAGGCAGATGCAGGGTGCGGGTCTCCTTATACTCTCCACCCAGCTTCCGGATGGCACCGCGGGCCGCAGCCAGCTCCTCCTCGCCGGAAGCGCCCTTCATGGCAAGGAAGCTGCCCCCCACCTTGACCAGCGGTAAGCAGTACTCGGCCAGCATGGGCAGAGCCGCCACCGCACGGGCAGAGGCCAGATCAAACTGCTCCCGCCATGCTTTGCGGGCGGCTTCCTCGGCGCGCTCCTTGGCAAACTCCACCCCGGTCAGGCCCAGCTGAGCGCAGGCATACTTCAAGAACTCCACCCGCTTGCCGGTGGGCTCCATCAGGGTCAGCTCCAACTCGGGCTTGTAGATCTTTGTCACGATGCCCGGAAATCCGGCACCGGCACCTACGTCCACCATCTTCCCTGCCACCTCGGGTTGGCTGGCAAACAGCAGGCTGTCGAGGAAGTGCTTGTCCTCAATGCCCTCCGGGTCGGTGATGGCGGTCAGATTGACCTTCTGGTTGTAGTCCACCAGAATCTGCGCAAAGGCATCCAGCTGGTCCAACTGGTCCCCGGTCAGCGCAATGTTCCACATGGAACATTTTTGCTCTAATCTGTTCTTGTCGATCATTTATCTGTCCCTTTTCGTTTTAGGCAATTCTTTTATCTTTCTACCAATGGCTCTCCTATCAGGGGAGCTGTCGCCGCAGGCGACTGAGAGGTTGTACAGAGGTTATGCTATCCTTCGTCCAACCTCTCCGTCAGTGCTACGCACTGCCACCTCTCCTAGTAGGAGAGGCCTTGGCATTGCATTAGGTTTTCTCTCTCACTGTTAAAGCAATACTCAGCTGCGCCACATCGGAGGGCGACACACCGGGGATGCGGCCCGCCTGCCCCAGATTCTTCGGGCGGATGCGGGTCAGCTTCTCACGGGCCTCCAGCGTCAGGCCGGTCAGGTCAGCATACTCAAAATCTGCGGGGATCAGGGTCTTTTCGTGGCGGGCCACGTCACGGATCATCCGATCCTGCCTTGCAATGTAGCCTGCGTACTTGATTTCGGTCTCCAGCCGCTCGGCCAGCATGGGGTTGATACCCTCGCCCCAGCCGATCACCCCCGCCAACAGCGGGTAGCTGATCTCGGGGCGGCGGAGCAATTCTTCGGCAATGCCGCCCTCCGCGGCAGGGGTCAGCCCGGCTGCTTCCATGGCAGCGCGCAGGTCAGCGGTGCGCAGGTGGGTCTCGTGCAGGCGGCGGCGCTCCGCCTCCAGAATGCTCTGGGTGTGCTGGTATTTTGCCCAGCGGTCATCCTGCACCAGACCATACTCCCGGCCAATGGGGGTCAGCCGCTGATCGGCGTTGTCCTGCCGCAGGGTCAGGCGGTACTCGCTCCGGCTGGTCATCATGCGGTAAGGGTCCATGACACCCTTGGTGACAAGGTCATCCACCAGCGTGCCCAGATAGCTGGTCTGGCGCTCCAGAATCAGCTGACTCTCCCCTTTTGCACTGCGGGCAGCGTTCAGACCGGCCAGCAGACCCTGCGCGGCAGCTTCCTCGTAGCCGGAGGTGCCGTTGAACTGGCCCGCGCCATACAGGCCCCGCACCACCTTGCTCTCCAGCGTGGCTTCCAGACTGGTCGGGTCTACGCAGTCATACTCGATGGCGTAGGCCGGGCGCATGATCTCAATGTGTTCAAACCCCTGAATGCTCCGGTAAAAGGCGTTCTGTACATCCTCGGGCAGGCTGCTGGACGCACCCTGCAGATACATTTCCTCGGTGTTCTCGCCGCAGGGCTCCACAAAGATGGGGTGCCGGTCCTTGCCCGCAAAGCGCACCACCTTATCCTCAATGGAGGGGCAGTACCGGGGGCCAACCCCCTCGATCATGCCGCCATAGAGCGGGCTGCGCTGGATGTTGTCCAGAATGATCCGGTGGGTCTCGGGGTTGGTGTAGGCGATCCAGCATTCGACCTTGTTGTGCATGGGTGCATCCGTCAGGAAGCTGAAGGGCTGCAGTTCACTGTCCGGGTCGCCGGGCTGGCATTCCAGCTTGGAGAAGTCGATGCTTCTCCGGTGAACGCGGGCAGGGGTACCGGTCTTGAACCGCCGCAGAGGCAAACCGGCGGCTTTCAGGCTTTCGGTCAGGGCATTGGCGGCGTGCATCCCGTCAGGGCCGGAAGCATACCACGCATCACCGACAAAAATTTTGCCACCCAGATTGGTGCCCGTGGCAATGACCACACACTTTGCGCTGTACTCCCCGTTCAGCTGGGTCACAACGCCCTTGACATGGCCGTTCTCCACCTCAATGCCCACCACCTCGGCCTGATGGATGGCAAGGCCGGGTGTGAGCTCAAGGGCGTGCTTCATATATTCGTGGTAGCGCTTGCGGTCGGTCTGAACGCGCAGGGCATGAACGGCAGGGCCTTTGCCCTTGTTCAGCATCCGGCTCTGCAGGTAGGTGGCATCTGCCGCAAGGCCCATCACACCGCCCAGCGCATCCAATTCGCGTACCAGCGTTCCTTTTGCAGTTCCGCCGATGCTGGGATTGCAGGGCATGTTGCCAATGGCATCCAGGCTCATGGTAAACACCGCCGTTTTGGCACCCAGCGTGGCAGCAGCGTGGGCCGCTTCAATGCCAGCGTGGCCCGCGCCTATTACGATCACATCGTAATCTCCAAGATGATTCATACTTTTCCTATACTTTCCTCTATGGTTCAATCTGCTGTTACCCGGCAGAGCGGCTGGAAGTTTCTCCGAGGACCGTCCGCTGGGGTGGGACCCTGTTGCCGCAGGCAATAGGGCGGGCGATGGAATGGCCCGTTTCGTGTCCGAGGAGAAAGCTGCCAGACGGGCTGCCCTCCGTTACTTTCCCACACAGAACCGCTCAAACACTTCATTGATGACATTCTCCGACGCATTTTCGCCGGTGAGGTCACAGAGGGCATCCAGCGCATCGTCCACACAGACCGATACAGCATCCAGCCCGAACCCGCCGCTGACCGCATCCAGCGCACCGGCCACTGCATCCCGTGCGCGGGTGGCGGCGGCAAGCTGGCGCTGGCCCGAAAGGCTGGCAGCGTGGGGGTCGATGTTGTTGGTGCCCAGCAGGCGGGCAACGGCAGCAGCGATCACCCTGCGGCTCCCCTCTTCCTGACAGCAGACCGGGAGCACCATGGCAAAATCGCCTGCAATGATCTCTGCGTCAAATTGAGTGGGCTTGTCCTCTTTGTTGACCAGTGCAATGGCCGGGCGGCCAGCACACCGCTGCGCCAACGCAAGATCCTCCCGGGTCAGGGGCTCAGAGCCATCGAACACCGCCAGAATCAGCCCCGCCTCGTCCAGCTTTTTCCAGCTGCGGCGGATGCCTTCGGCCTCGATCGCATCCTCGGTCTCCCGCAGACCGGCCGTGTCGAACAGGTTCAGCCGGATGTCCCCCAGCCGGACGGCCTGCTCCACCACATCCCGGGTGGTGCCCGCCACGGGGGTGACGATGGCCCGGTCGAACCCGGCCAGCAGATTGAGCAGGGTGGACTTGCCCGCATTGGGCCGCCCCACGATGGCACAGTCCACACCCTCCCGCAGGACAGCACCGGCATCATAATTCCGGATGAGGGTGTCCAGCTCTTCCCTCACGGCAGTCAGGGTGGATACCAGCTGGGCATCCTCCAGCGCGGGAACGTCCTCCTCGGGGAAATCCACCCAGGCAGTCAGATGGGCCTGCAGGGCGGTCAGGGCATCCTTTTCAGCCCCGATCTTCTTCGCCAGCGCGCCGTTCAGGGAGGCATTGGCCAGCGCCGCACCCTGTCGGCCATCGGCAGAGATCAGGTCCATAACGGCCTCGGCCTGGGTCAGGCCCAGCTTGCCGTTCAGGAAGGCACGGCGGGTGTACTCACCGGGGGCGGCGGGGGCGGCACCGGCTGCGATGCAGCTTTCCACCAGCCGCCGGGCCACCGCACTGCCGCCGTGGCAGGAAAGCTCCACCACATCCTCGCCGGTGTAGCTGTGGGGAGCCCGGAAGAAGAGGGCCACGCCCTCGTCAAAGGCTTCCTCCCCTTCCATGAAATGCCCAAACAGAGCGGTGTAGCCCTTGGCATCTTCTACCCGCTTTGCCGGGTTGGCCGGGTGGAACACCTTTGCCGCCACGGCATAGCTCTCCGGGCCGGAAAGACGCACCACGGCAATGCCGCCTGCGCCGGGCGCGGTTGCAATGGCCGCGATCGTTGAATGTTCCATGTTGGTGCTCTCCCTCCGCTCTCAAATCAGAATTATTGTATCACGAAGCGACGAAAAAGGAAAGAGACAAAAAGCCCCCTTCCAGTTTTCCACCGGAAGGGGGCAGCATTGTGCAAAACTCAGCGGAGTTTACAGCTCGATCTTGCCAAAGCTGAAATCGGCAAAATCATCCACGCGCTCGGTACGCTTGGGTGCCACGGGTGCGGCAGTTTCTGCGTCACGGGGAGCATAAGTGCGCTCAGGCACGCTGGAAGGACGGGGACCGCGGCTGCCAGCGGGGCGGCCATTGCGGGGACCACCATTCCGGGGGCTGCTGCCGCGTCCGCCGCGGAAGCCGCCATTGCGGTTGCCGCCGGGGCGGCGGCCATTGCCCCGCGGGCGGCGCTCGCCGTAGGTGTTGTCGGTCTGGGCATCGGGAGCAGTGGAGTAGATGACCACACGGCGGTCACGACCCTCCCCCTTGCTCTCGCTACGCACACCCTCCATCTTGCCGATGGCAGAGTGGATGATGCGGCGCTCGTAGGGGTTCATGGGCTCCATGGCAAAGCTGCGGCCGGTCTTGCGCACCTTGTTGCCAATGCGCTGTGCCAGCACGGTCAGGTCATTCTCACGCTTGTCGCGGTAGCCGGCCACATCCAGGCCCAGCTTGATGTAATCGCCTTCCAGACGGTTGGCCACCAGGCTTGCCAGATAGGACAGGCTTTCCATGGTCTCGCCGCGGCGGCCGATCAGGGCACCCAGCTTCTCGCCATCCAGACGGATGATAGTAGCCTCGCCCTTCTGCACGGCGCTGAAGGTGACATTTTCCACGCCCATCAGGGCAATGACTTCCTTCAGGTAGTCCACAGCGGCCTTGACCTTGGCGTTCTCTTCGATGTTGATGGGAACTTCCGGCTCCTCACCCTCTGCGGCGGGGTCAGCAGTCTCCTCAGCAGGAGCGGCCTCCTCTGCCACAGGGGCAGCGGCAGGCTCTTCGGCCTTGGGTTCCTCAGCGGGAGCTTCCTCCGCAACAGACTTCACCTCAGGCTCCACCTTCTCCTCCACCACGGGAGCGGCCGGGGCATCGGGCTCTTCCACGCTCACACGCACCTTGGCAGGGGTGGTCTTCAGGCCCAGAAAACCGGTTTTCTGGGGCATTTCGAGCACTTCATAGCTCACATTCAGGTCGTCGGCCTGCACGCCCAGCAGGGCGCAGGCTTTTGCGCGGGCTTCATCGACCGTCTTGCCGGTCGCTTCCTGAGTACGGATCATAACCGTCAATCCTCCTTCTTGTTTTCCAGCTCGCTCAGCGGAACGGTGCGCTCGTCCTTATAGCGCTCCTCATCCAGCTTGCGGGCATACTCCAGGCGGCGCTTGTTCATTTCGCTGGCGGAGATATTTTTCTCCACGACCTCGCCGGTCTTTTCATCCGTGACCTTGATGGTGGTGCTCTTTACACCGCGCTTCTGCTCCTTCTTGCGGGCAGCCATCTCGGCGGCGACCTCTGCCTTCATCTTCTCAGGGTCGTAGATCTTCTTCATCAACAGGCTCTGCACGGTCATCAGGATGTTGGAAACAACGTAGTACAGAGAGAAAGCGCTGGGCACGGTGAAGCAGAAGAAGACGTACATCAGCGGCATCATATACATGGTCAGCTTCATGCTGCCCTGCATCTCCTGGCCGCTGGCCTTCATGCTGATGTGGGTGGACAGGAACATGGTTACGATCGCCAGGACCGGGAGGATCAGCAGGGGCAGGTTCTCTGCAGCCAGGCTGTACTGGGGCACACGGGTCAGGTCGATGCCAAAGAAATCCATGTGCTGGCCGAACTCGGTGATGGTAGCCACCTGATCCGGGGTGAAGCAGGAGGAAACGGTGCTCTCGCCTGCAATGACCTGTGCAATGATGTTGGTGTCGCGGGTCACGGTGGTAAAGCTGATGCCCATGGCAGTCAGGGCCTCACCTGCGGCGGTCAGGGCATCGGCACCAATGTGGAAGATGCGCTGCAGCGGGCGGTACACCACCTCGATAACGCCGAACATGACCAGGAAGTTGACCAGCATGGGCATACAGCCTGCGGTGGGCTTGTAGCCCTGCTCCTGCAGCTTCATCAGCTCTTCCTGCTGCTTTTCGGGCTTGTCGCGGTACTTTTTCTGGATCTCGGCCACCATGGGCTGGAAAGCGCTCATGCGGGCCATACTCTTCTGCTGGTTGAGCTGGAGGGGGATCTTGATCACGGTGATGAGCAGGGTGAACAGGATGATGTCCCAGCCGTAGTTGGGGATCAGCTTGTAGATCCACTCCATTACATAGCCCAAGGGCCAGCCCAGGATGTACAAAGGATTCATAGTTTCGTCCATTCTGCCCCGCCTGTGGTGCGGGACGTTTAGATTTTTATGAGAAGGACACCCCGCCCACAGTGCGGAGCGTCACAAGAAGCAAAAGAACGGATTAAACCTCTCAGTCAACGCCTGCGGCGTTGCCAGCTCCCCTAATAGGGGAGCCCTTGGCAAAACCGTCAACTGGATCGGGCTGCCAAAGCCTCCCCTACCAGGGGAGGTGGCATTGCGAAGCAATGACGGAGAGGTTGTACAAAGGAGCCGTGTATCATAAGCACGCTGCTTAACCGTGCCGCCCCCGGAACAGCTTTGCCGGAGATAGTTTTCTCTCCCCGCTCACCCAGCGGCCTTTGGGCGGCACCGGGTCAAAGCCCCACCGGCCAAGGGGGTTGCATCGGGCGATGCGCCAGGCGGTGAGCAGCAGGCCCTTGATGCAGCCATGGGTCTGGATGGCTTCTATGCCATACTGGCTGCAGGTGGGGGTAAAGCGGCAGTTGCGGCCCAGCCCCGGGCTGATAAAGCGCTGGTAGAACCGGATGGGCGCACAGAGCGCGTTCCGGCAGACGCGGGAGACGGGATTCACTGTTTTGCGGCCCGGTCTGCGGGCGGGACCGTGGCAGGGGGCTTTGCGCCCGGCTGCTTTGCCTTGTCGGGCAGGCCAGCCTGGGCAAAGAGCCTGGCCACCACTTCGCTGAGCTGCCAGCTCTTCAGGCGGGGGGTCATGCCCCGGGCCACGAACACCAGATCATAGCCGCCGATGTTCTGATCCAGATGCTCATCAATGGCAGCCTTCATCACGCGGCGGGCGCGGTTGCGTTGGACGGCATGGCCGATCTTTTTGGTGGCTGTCAGGCCCACGCGGGTCTTTTTGCCGCGGGTCTTGAACACATACAGCACCAGCGCCGGGTTCACATAGGACTTGCCGCGGGCATACACGCGGCCAAACTCGCTGTTGCGGCGGATGGGACGATAGCGCACTGCTCCGTCGCCTCCTTTTCGGTTAAAAAATCGCAGAACTTCCCTAAAGGCAAAGTTCAAAATTCAGTATAGCAAAAAAACGCCGACATGAAAAGGCTGTCCGGGCGTTTTTTGTGCCAAATCTTTTGCCAAATTTTTAGTCATTCCGCGCGCAGAACGTCCAAAATAAGAAAAAGACCGCCAATTCTGGATCAGCAGTCTTTTGTGCGCATGTTCAATTCTGCGCCGGATCCCTGGCAAAGCGGGATCAGACGGTCAGGCTCTTGCGGCCCTTAGCACGGCGAGCATTGATGACCTTGCGGCCGTTCTTGGTGCTCATGCGGGTCAGAAAGCCATGAACTTCCTTGCGCTGACGCTTCTTGGGCTGAAAAGTTCTCTTCATGGTTGTATCCTCCGTAAAAACTCGTCCCCGGTAATGGGGTATTTCTGGTCCCAAATTGGGGACAGGCTTGCAATTCAACAGTATATCGCACACTATCCCCTTCTGTCAAGCGTTTTTTTCACTTTCCAGCAAACTTTTTTCAAATTTCTTTGTGAAAAAGCTTTCAACTTTTTCACCGGTTCTCCGTGGAAAACTTTTCTTCCACCATATCTTGTGGCCAAAAACCGCCTTGGACACAAGAGCCGCGAGGGCACGATGGAGCGTCTTTTCTTATGTATTATAAATTACATTATAGAATATAGACGCAGGGAGATTTTTGTGGTATACTAACGGGGTATCAGCAGCATTGTTGAAAACTTCGACCAATTCAATGGAGTGGATGTTTTATGGATTCTTTCAAGGACGTTTTAGAGGCCGCCCAGGCATACTGCAAAACGCAGATGGCCGAGCCGACCTATAATCTCTACATCGACGGACTTGAGCCCATCAGCTTTGAGGACTCGAGCCATATCACCCTGTCGGTGCGCAACGATTTCATCTGCAAGATCGTCACTGACCGCTACCTCGGCCTGCTGAAAGAGGCCTTTAAGACCGTGCTGGGCTTTGACGTGGACATCACGCTGGTGGTGCCCAGCACCCCGCCCCACGAGGTGGTGCTGGCCCAGCAGTACGAGGCGAACCCCGCCTCCCCCCAGGGCAACTACGAGTTCACCTTCGAGAACTTCATCAAGGGTCCCTCCAACCAGTTTGCGTTTGCTGCGGCGCAGGCGGTTGCGGCCAACCCCTCCGGAGCCTATAACCCGCTGTTCATCTACGGCGGCTCCGGTCTGGGCAAGACCCATCTGCTCACGGCCATCCAGACCGAGATCAAGCGCACCCACCCCGATTTCGTTATCATGTACGTTACCTGCGAGCAGTTCACCAACGAGCTGATCGCCGCCATCCGCGCCGGCAGCACCGAGGACT
>OHQT01000965.1_pt1 | contig 12524 bp, 9 predicted proteins | sample 1578221 | NCBI WGS metagenome assembly OHQT01 (sample SAMEA3879547, study PRJEB24766) | human gut metagenome | biome: human-associated habitat; feature: feces | place: USA | collected 1985/1987
GGAATCCGGTGAAAATCCGGGACAGTACCCGCTGCTGTAAGTCCCCTCAAGGTTGCCGCAACCTGCCACTGGTGTAATGCTGGGAAGGCGCGACGACTGGGACGAGTCAGAAGACCTGCCATGACCGGAAAAGGATTTACACCCGCGGGAGAAAATCGGGTTGCGATCAGATACGGAATGCCGTAGGAGTCATTCTCATATTTGAAGACAAACATAATCCCGTTCGTGTAAACCTGCGCGAACGGGATTTTTTGTGTTTGTTAAAAATATGTTTTATTAAAAAACAAGTAAGCTATGAAAAGAAATTTACGCTTTCTGGCGGGAGCTTTCCTGTTGACGGCAACCGCCCTGTTCACCGGCTGTAATTCAGACGATGACTTTTTGATGAATCCTCAAACTGATTCAGTAACTCCCGAAACCCGAGCCAACTTTAATGATGATGGCACTACAACCATTACATTCGATGACTTCGATGAAACATTCATGGCGGTTTCGCCTAAAGCAGAGAACTACTACACGCTTTATGGATATACTGCAGAGAACCAAATCAGGGAAATATACGATCCCGATTTTGTGTTTGTCTCCGACATGAATACTGTAACCAATTCTTATGGAGCGTATACTGAATTTTCCAGTGGTGCCATTGCGTTGTCGAAATACAATTATCGTTCTGATTCTGCTGCCGGCAAGACTTCTGGAACTAATTGGTGGTATACTTGGGAGAATCAATGTAGTGTCTATAATACAGCATCCACAGATGGGGCCAATACAGGGGCAGGTCACAGCGGTTCCAATTTTGCTGTTGTATACGGCTACTCTGATTTCGGAAATACGGAGTGGATGGCCAAACCTGAATTCTATTTTGACTCCCCTCGCAAATTCAAGGGTTTATGGTATTGTAACACAGCATATACCTATGGTGTGATTATAAATGGTAATCAGTTCGGAACATCGGGTGTTGCAACACCGTTGAGTAATCTGAAAGATTCTGACGGCAACAATATAGGATATTTCCAAGTCAACATCGAATGTTATGACGTAGATGGAAATTTGATCACCACTGTATCGAAATTGTTGGCCGACTACCGATATGATAAACCAACAGTGTCCCCCGTAACTACATGGACATATTGGGATATTAATGTAGCGGATGTGCAAAGTGTAAAATTCAATTTTGAAGGATCTGATGTCGATCCTATATATGGACTCAATACTCCGGCGTATCTTTGTATAGACGACGTTACAATAGAATAACAATTTAATATAGTTTGGCATAGAACTGATTTCAGTTCTATGCCTTTTTTATTATGAAGGCTTTCATATTTAGTATTCTTGTACTTTTGTTTTTTATTACAAGCTGTAATAAGAACGATGTAATTACTGAAGAAATAAAACAAGCTCCTATAATTGAACTCGATAGTGAGACTGGCATTTACACTATCAAAGTTGGGCGTGAACTGACAATTGCCCCGACATATAAATATGCGAATAATGCACTTTATGCATGGACAGTAGATGGAAAACTTCTTTCATCTGAATCAATATTGAAGTATACATGGAATCAGGAACAACATCTATATATCAAATTGCGAGTTGATACACCAGAGGGTTATGCGGAAGAAGAGTTAAAAGTAGAAGTATTGGAGTTAACTCCACCTACAATTTCAATCATAATCCCCTCTAAAGGATTAAAAGTGCCTCAAAACACGGATTATATTTTATCTCCAGATATTCAACATGACGATCTTGAAAATTTTAGAATTGAATGGGTACGCGATGGAGAAATCGTCGGAACAGAAAAAGCATATACGTTTCACGAAAAAGAACTCGGTACATATTCGATAACAATCCGGGCATCCAATATAGACGGAGAAACAATCCGTGATTTCGACGTAGAAGTTGTGGAAACAATGCCTTATTCCGTACGGTTTCCGACACCATCCTATACACAAACTTCTACGGATCGTTATACTTTTGCAGGGCGTCCTGTATATTTGCGGCCTTTGCTGGAATATTTCGATTATCCACAGTATCAATGGCAGGTCAATGGAAAAATTATGGAAGCCGCTACCGACAGGGTTTTTAAATTCACGCCGACGACTCCTGGAGAATATTTCGTTGCTGTTACTGTTACAGAAAAAATGCCCAACACACAGCCACTTTCACGTAACATAACACGTAGTAATACTTCAATTACAACGACAGTTAAGGTTATTTGTGAAGAAAAAACGGAACAAGAACGCTATCGGCAAGCGACAGCGACAAGTTCAGGTATTTGGGATAAGGTTTATGAATTCATTCCTGCTCCCGGACAGTTTATTAATGAGTTATCCCAAAATACCGGATTTATAGGAAATGAAACGACGCCCCAACAAGCCATAGAGTATGCAACGAAACGATTGAACAAAAAAGCGCATGTTTCACTGGGATCTTTCGGTGGTTATATCATCATCGGTTTTGACCATAGTATTGCTCCGAGTGGCCGAGAATACGATTTTGCAATACAAGGAAATGCTTTTAACAGTTCGAGCGGTGGCTCAAATGAGCCGGGCATTGTTTGGGTAATGCAAGATATAAATGGCAATGGCCAGCCAGACGATGAATGGTATGAATTAAAAGGATCTGAAACCGGCATCGATGGTACAATACAAGACTACGAAGTAACTTACTATAGACCTGCACCCAGAGCACATACTCCGTGGGTAGATAGTGAAGGTAATTCAGGTTCTGTCGATATGAATGCATACCATGGCCAAGAATATTATTATCCCAATTGGATTAAAGAAGATAGCTATACATTATATGGGACGCGTCTGACTCCTCGCAACAATCAAGATCCCGTTACAGGATATTGGGCGAATAACGCTTATGAGTGGGGGTATGTGGATAATATGGGTTCAGATAATCTGGTAGGAGGAAATGTCATTGATGGTAGCGGTCAGCGCAACGGATTCAAAATAGCCAATGCAATATATCATGACGGGACTCCAGTAAAATTGCAATATATAGACTTTATCAAAGTTCAGTGTGGAGTATTATCGAAAAGTGGTTGGCTTGGAGAGATATCCACAGAAGTATTTTCATTTGAAGACTTATCAATAACTAATAATCAATAATATGAGACAGTTTTGGCTTTTACTATTCATTGCCCCATTTCTTTTTTTATCATGTTCAGAAGATAATCAGACTCCAGAAAGTCCTGCTGATGCCGATGACAATTTTATCACATCAGTCGTGATGACTGTGGCAAGTCAATCCTATACAGCGGAAATAATTGACAATATAATTACCATAACAGTTCCATATACTGTTTCGTTAAATAATGCTCAAGTCGAATTCAAATACACATCCTCGGCAACAATTATTCCCGATCCGGCAAGCATTACTGACTGGGATACGGAACGAACGTTTCGTGTAACCTCTTACAATGGAGAAGCGAATGATTATACATATAAAGTCATTAAAGACGAGATTCGCTATGAAGGGGATGTGGAATTGAAGACAACAGCGGATGTTACGGCTTTCATTGATACGGACGTAACGGTTATCAAAGGTGATTTGATTATCGGGTCGGATGCTGAGGATGCAGAAGAATTGTCGGATATCGCCGCATTAAAAATATTGAAGGAAGTCGAAGGAAACATCATCATTCGGAAAAGTTATGTTGGACAAGATCTTACGGGACTTGATAATATCACTTCAATTGGAGGTTTGCAAATAGGAACTGAAACTGCCTTTGCGACCAACAGTAAATTGCAGATGGTCAGTATGAGATCTTTGCAGCATATTACTGGCGACATCGTTGTCTGCAACAATCAAGTAGCATATGTGCAATTCGACAACCTTGAAACGATTGATGGAAATATAATATTCAGGACTTCATCTCTACAAAGTTTTGAATTCCCTAAATTAACCACTGTCGTAAAGGATTTTGATCTCCAGTGTCTGACAAGTGACGGAGAACCAGGAGGAGAAATCACATCTTTGAGAATTCCTGAATTGACAAAAGTAAACGGTCGCTTAGGGGTTAATAATTTAGGCAAAATGATTTCTTTGGAATTTCCGAAATTACAAGAAGTTGGAAGTGTGGATTTTGCTTCTATACCGATTCCGTTGGAGACCCTTTCATTGCCGGAATTATCGGTAGTAAACGGCGACCTTAATCTCGTTTCCAGTTATATTGCGTCCGATGCTTTTACATCTACGGGAAATAATAAATTACAAGAAATAGATGGACTGTCTAACTTGTCGATTGTTAAAGGCACATTGACAATATCTAAATTCCAAGTCTTGAAAAAATTACCGGATTGGAGTAAATTAGAACAACTCGGAGGACTGACCTTGCTGCGTTTATTGGAGTGTTCTGATCGAATTTTAGATTTGAGCAAAGTAAATTTTGTACCTTTTGAGGATAACGAACCTTTAATTTCTATTACAGACGGGACTATATTCTCAAAAATTATCACAAAAGAGGATATGTCGCAAGTTAGCATGTTTCTAGCTCCGAGCGGTATTACCGGTTCAAGTGTTGGAATAGATCCAGAATTGAATTTTAAGAGTATTAAGAATTTTAAGTATTCTAGCAATATGACAACAGATCCTGTATTCCAATTTGAACGAGTTTACGGGAATATGGAAATTATAAGAGGTTCAAAAAAAGGCGTTTCAGCCCCTAACTTGGTAAGTGTAGATGGATATTTAAGCATCGAAACTACAATGGCAAACAATATCTCGTTCCCGAAATTGGAAATTGTCGGAGGTCAGTTATGTATTATCGGTAATCTGAACGCTGTTTCTAACTATGATTATGATTTTACGAATTTAAAGTCAGTCGGTTGTTCAAGCAATCCTCAATATATCAAAGAAGGGGTGATTAATAATATTTTATATGGTTCTTTAGATTTTATGGCATCAAATAAAGATTTTACATTTCCGTCATTGGAACATGTCGGGGGTGTTGGTATGACTGTTCGTGCCGTAAAAACTATTTCATGCCCCAAATTGCAGGCCATTGATGGAACACTTTGTGCTGCAAATGCAGCATCGCTTACGACTTTCAATATGCCAACTTTAACAAAACTCTCAGGAGTTCGATTTATCCGGTTGACACGGTTTGTTGATTATACGTTCTTCAAATCTTTTGTAGAAGAAGAGCAAATCAAGAAAGAAGACTGGCTTGTAACCAATTGCGGTTATAACCCCACCTACGAGGATATGCAAGCCGGTCGCTATACCCAGCAGTAACACCCATTATTTTACAAGGGAACAGGGTACTGGCCGAAAGACCGGTACTCTTTCCCGTTTATAACAAGCCAATGAAACATCTGATACGACATATCATTCTTCTATGCGGGTTGCCGCTGTTGCTGGCGGGCTGCATGGAGTGGGACTACGGAGATGCGGTGGAAGATTTCAACGCTACCGGAGCCGGGTTGTTCATCACCAACGAGGGCAACTTCCAGTACGGCAATGCCACGTTGTCGTACTACGACCCCGAAACCCAACAGGTGCAGAATGAAGTGTTCTTCCGTGCCAACGGCATGAAGCTGGGCGACGTGGCGCAATCGATGTGCATCCACGACAATAAGGGCTGGGTCGTGGTGAACAATTCCCACGTGATTTTCGCCATCGACCTCAATACGTTCAAAGAGGTGGGCCGTATCACGAACCTGACTTCGCCGCGCTATATCCATTTCCTCAGCGACGAGAAAGCCTATGTCACCCAATTGTGGGACAACCGCATCTTCATCATCAACCCCAAGAAATATGAAATCACCGGTTACATCCAGGTGCCGGACATGACGATGGAAAGCGGCTCCACGGAGCAGATGGTGCAGTATGGCAAATATGTCTATTGCAACTGCTGGTCGTACCAAAACCGCATCATCAAGATCGATACCGAAACGGATCAGGTGGTAGAAGAACTGAAAGTCGGCATCCAGCCCACCTCGCTGGTAATGGACAAGAACCACAAGATGTGGACGATCACCGACGGTGGGTACGAGGGTTCGCCCTACGGCTACGAAGCCCCGTCTCTCTACCGCATCGATGCCGAGACGTTCACCGTAGAGAAGCAGTTCAAGTTCAAGATGGGCGACTGGCCTTCGGAGGTGCAGCTCAACGGTACGGGCGACAAGCTCTACTGGATCAACAAGGACATATGGTCGATGGACGTGGATGCGGAACGTGTTCCCGTGCGCCCGTTCCTCGAATACAGCGGTACGATTTATTACGGCCTGACCGTCGACCCCGTGCGTGGCGATGTCTACGTGGCCGATGCCATCGACTACCAGCAGCAGGGCATTGTCTACCGCTACTCGTCCGAAGGTGAACTGATCGATGAATTCTATGTCGGGATAATCCCCGGCGCATTTTGTTGGAAGTGATGGGCAGGATACGACACCTATACCATCTCATCTTCGTTACCAAAGGACGCAAGATGACGATTCCGACAACGGGAAAAGGATTGATGCTCGAGCGGATGACACGGATTTTTACAGGGAAAGGTTGCCGCGTACATGCCGCCAATGCCTTTCTCAACCACGTGCATGTACTTGTCGAGATTCCGAATTCCGGGGATTTCAGCAAGATCGTGAACAAGGTGAAAGGCGCCACGGGAACGGTATACCAGAAAACCCCGGAATATGCCGACTTCTCCGGTTGGGCTGCCGGATTCGACTCGTTCAGCGTGTCGTTCAGCGACCTTCACCGGCTCAGACGGCACATCGAGGAGCAGCATACAATCCATCAGGAGATCTCGTTCGAGGAAGAATACGGACAACTGCTTGAAGAGAATGGGTTCGACCCGCATCAAACGTCCGTGCCGGCATCCTCCACGGTACATTTTTCCGCGAATACCCACCCTAAAAACGGAATCAAATGATTTATACGAAATACATACTTTTCTCGCTACTGCTCGTCTGTCCGTCCGTATTGTCCGCGCAGGGAATCACACGACGCATCCACCAGATAGACGAGGTCACGGTGTGGGGCAAACGCCCGATGAAAGAAATCGGCGTGCAGAAGACGAAGTTCGACTCGCTCGCACTGAAAGAGAACATTGCCTTATCGATGGCCGACATTCTGACGTTCAATTCGTCCGTGTTCGTCAAGAGTTACGGACGCGCCACGCTCTCCACCGTTGCTTTCCGCGGCACGTCGCCCAGCCACACGCAGGTGACGTGGAACGGCATGCGCATCAACAATCCCATGCTGGGTATGACCGACTTTTCCACCATACCGTCCTACTTCATAGATCAGGCCTCGCTGCTTCATGGCACGTCGTCGGTGAATGAAACGGGCGGCGGACTCGGCGGACTTGTCAAACTCGGTACTACGCCGCAGGTCGGCGAGGGCTTCCATGCCCAATACGTGCAGGGCATCGGGTCGTTCCGCACGTTCGACGAGTTCGCCCGCTTCACCTACGGCAGCGACCGATGGCAGGTCTCGACCCGCGCGGTCTATTCGTCGTCGCCCAACGATTACAAGTACACCAACCACGACAAGAAGATAAATATCTACGACGAGGAGAAGAACATCATCGGACAGTATCATCCCAAGGAACGCAACCGATCGGGTTCGTTCAAGGACCTGCACCTGTTGCAGGAGGTATATTACAACACCCTGAAAGGCGACCGTTTCGGGTTGAACGCATGGTATATCAACTCCAACCGGGAACTGCCGATGCTCACGACCGATTACGGCGATGAGACCGCCTTCGAGAACCGCCAGCGGGAGCAGACGTTTCGTGGTGTCCTGTCATGGGACCATATCAAAGAGAAATGGAAAGTCGGCGTGAAAGGCGGTTATATCCATACGTGGATGGCCTACGACTACCGTCGTGAGGTGGCGCCGGACAACTGGGCCTCCATGACCCGTTCGCGGAGCAAGATAAACACGTTCTACGGACAGGCGGAAGCGGAATACTCGCCCGGCAGGAAATGGTTCTTCACCTCGAACGTATCCGTGTACCAGCATCTCGTGCGCAGCGAAGACAAGAACATCATCCTTCAGGATGGCAACAAAGCCGTCGTCGGATATGACAAGGGGCGTGTCGAGCTCTCCGGTTCTGTATCGGCCAAATGGCAGCCTGTCGAGCCGTTGGGCTTGTCGCTGGTCTTGCGCGAGGAGATGTCGGGCGACAAATGGGCTCCGCTCATCCCGGCATTCTTCATCGACGGACTGATTTCGCGCAAAGGGAACGTGATGGTGAAAGCCTCCGTATCGCGCAACTATCGTTTTCCGACTTTGAACGACCTCTACTTTCTGCCGGGCGGCAACCCCGACCTTAAAAACGAACACGGCTTCAGCTATGACGCCGGAGTGAGTTTCGATGTCGGCAAAAAGGGGGTATATAAACTGGGCGGCAGCGCAAGCTGGTTCGACTCCTACATCGACGACTGGATCATCTGGCTGCCGACGACCAAGGGGTTCTTCTCGCCGCGCAACGTGAAGAAAGTCCATGCCTACGGTGTCGAAGTGAAGGCCAACCTTGCCGTGCAGCCGGCAAAGGACTGGCTGATAGACCTGAACGGTTCCTATTCGTGGACCCCCTCCATCAACGAGGGCGAAAAGATGTCGCCCGCCGACCAGTCGGTGGGAAAACAACTGCCTTACGTGCCGGAGCACTCCGCCTCGCTGACAGGACGGCTGTCATGGCGGACGTGGGCGTTCCTCTACAAGTGGGCTTACTACTCGGAACGTTTCACCATGTCGAGCAACGATTACACGCTGACAGGCCACCTGCCCCGGTATTTCATGAGCAATATCTCACTGGAGAAAATGCTGTCGTTCAAACCGCTGGATGTACAGTTGAAACTTGCCGTCAATAACCTGTTCAACGAGGACTATCTCTCGGTGCTGTCGCGTCCTATGCCCGGCATCAACTTCGAGTTCTTCATCGGCATCACCCCGAAATTCGGGAAAAGCAGAAAATAATGTAAACGTAAATAAGGTAATGATATGAAAGTATTAAAGAATTTGAGCCTGATGGTGCTGCTTGCGCTGGCATTTGCAGGCTGTCGTGGCAAGAGTTCCCAACTTGCCGATTTCAACAAACAGCTTTACGCTCCCGAATATGCCTCGGGATTCAAGATTGAAAGAGCAGACGGCAGACAGAGCGTGCTGGTTTCCGTCATGAATCCGTGGCAGGGCGCGGATAGCGTCACCACCCGGTTGTTCATCTCCCGTAACGGGGAACCCGTTCCCGAGGGTTTCGACGGGCAGGATGCGCAGCGCATCGTGGCGATGTCCTCGACCCATATCGCCATGCTCGACGCCATCGGCGAGACGGCACGTGTGGTCGGCGTTTCGGGACTCGACTATATCTCCAATCCCGACATTCAGGCACGCCGCGACAGCATCGGCGACGTGGGTTACGAGGGAAATATCAATTATGAACTTCTGTTGTCGCTCGACCCTGACCTTGTGCTGCTTTTCGGCGTGAACGGGGCCAGTGCGATGGAGAGCAAACTCAAGGAGCTCGGCATCCCGTTCATGTATGTCGGCGATTATCTCGAAGAATCTCCGCTGGGCAAAGCCGAATGGCTGGTGGCGCTTTCGGAGGTCGTCGGGAAACGCGCGAAGGGCGAAAAGGTATTCGCGGATATTCCGATCCGATACAATGCGCTGAAACAGAAAGTGTCCGGTGCCGTTCTCGATGCCCCGTCGGTCATGCTCAATACGCCCTACGGCGATTCGTGGTTCATGCCCTCGACGGAAAACTATGCCGTGCGGCTGATTACCGACGCCGGAGGCGACTACATCTACAAGAAGAACACGGGCAACTCTTCGACGCCTATCGACTTGGAGGAGGCATACCTGCTCGCTTCGGAGGCCGATATGTGGCTGAACGTCGGCATGGCGAACACACTCGACGAACTGAAAGCCGCCTGCCCGAAGTTCGCCGATACCCGCTGCGTCCGAAACGGCTATGTCTATAACAACAACGCCCGCACCAATGCCGCCGGAGGCAACGACTACTACGAATCGGCCGTCGTGAATCCCGACCTTCTTCTGCGCGACCTCGTGAAGATATTCCACCCCGAGTTGGTCGAAGAAGATTTCGTATACTACAAACAACTGAAATAGATGCGTTCACGCCCCGTCATCCTGTTCACCGCGTTGTCCGTGCTTACGGTCGGCCTCTTCCTGTTGGATTTGGCTGTGGGCGCGGTTCGCATTCCCGTCGGCGACGTATGGGCGGCCCTGACGGGCGGCGACTGCCCGCGGACTACGGCGAAAATCGTACTGAACATACGGCTGATAAAGGCGGTTGTGGCTCTGCTGGCCGGGGCGGCGCTATCGGTCAGCGGCTTGCAGATGCAGACATTGTTCCGCAATCCGCTGGCCGGCCCCTACGTGCTGGGCATCAGCTCGGGTGCAAGCCTCGGCGTGGCGCTCGTGGTGCTGGCAGGCGTCGGCTCGTCGATAGGCATCGCCGGAGCGGCTTGGCTGGGTGCGGCCGTCGTGCTGCTCGTAATCGCTGCCGTCGGACACCGCATAAAGGACATTATGGTGATATTGATTTTGGGTATGATGTTCTCGTCAGGCGTGAGCGCTGTCGTGCAGATATTGCAATATCTGAGCAAAGAGGAGGCGTTAAAGGCGTTCGTCATCTGGACGATGGGGTCGCTCGGCGACGTGACGGTGCCGCAGCTCGCCATCCTCCTTCCGTCGGTCATCGTCGGGTTGCTGCTGGCCGTATGGACGATCAAACCGCTCAACCTCCTGCTCTTCGGCGAGGAATATGCCGTAACGATGGGACTGAATATCCGCCGTTCGCGCGGTCTGCTGTTTCTCTCGACGACGCTGCTGGCCGGCACGGTAACGGCTTTCTGCGGCCCGATCGGCTTCATCGGTCTTGCCATGCCTCACGTCGCGCGGATGCTCTTCCGCGAGGCCGACCACCGCGTGCTCCTGCCGGGAACCCTTCTCTCGGGGGCGGCGGTATTGCTTCTTTGCGATATCGTTTCCAAAATGTTCACTTTGCCCGTAAATGCCATTACCGCACTGCTGGGAATCCCGATAGTCGTATGGGTGGTTTTACGCAATAAATCGATGACGGTATGATAGAACTGTGCGATTTTTCCATAGGCTACGCAGAGAAGAGGCTTCTCGATAAGGTCGATGCCTCTTTCAAAAGAGGACAGCTGACTGCCCTTATTGGCAGGAACGGCACGGGGAAATCTACACTTCTCCGTGCCATAGCCGGACTGAATCATAATTATTGCGGTAAAATCCTGCTCGACGGACATTGTATCGCAAACATGAGAACTCCGGAGAAGGCAAGGCAACTGGCATTTGTCACGACCGAGCGCACACGCATCGCCAACCTGCGGTGCGAGGATGTCGTGGCTATCGGCCGCGCCCCTTACACCAACTGGATCGGCCGCATGCAGCCTCAAGATAGGGAAATCGTCATGCGGTCGCTCTCTTCGGTCGGAATGGAGGCGTATGCCGGCCGCACGATGGATAAGATGTCGGACGGTGAATGCCAGCGCATTATGATAGCCCGTGCTCTGGCTCAGGAAACGCCCGTCATCCTGTTGGACGAGCCGACCTCGTTTCTTGACATGCCCAACCGTTACGAATTGTGTTCCCTGCTCGCACGGTTAGCGCATGCTGAGGGCAAATGCATTCTGTTCTCCACTCACGAACTGGATATAGCCCTCTCGCTGAGTGACAGAATAGCCCTTATCGATACGCCCGTCCTTCACTGTCTGCCGACCTCCGAAATGATCCGCAGCGGGCATATCGAGCGGCTGTTCAACAATGCCGCCGTACAATTCGACCCCGTGAGCGGGATCGTGAAATCCATGCCAAGAGACTGACTTTCCTGTCGGGAAACACGTCAGACGCAATGAGGGTGTCCCAAAAAGTATTTGGCACCCTCGATTTATTCGTATCCCTATTGGAGACTGAAATCAAATATCCGATTCTACAAGGGGGTATTTTGCCTTTTTGGACACCCTCTTTTTATGATTTAGAAAATCAGATTAGTATCCCAATAATTTTCTTAAATAGTTAATATCCAAGGCTGCTTTGTAAAGTCTTCTTTTTAGACTCAGTTTGTCTTTTTGTTCTGATACGATATGTAAAGCTACTTTTCTAAGCACTGACAAGTTTTGCGAGGAGTATCCTTTCCTTGCCCTGCAATTATCCTCTTTAAAAGTAACATCCAGGTGCCAATGAAGTTGGTTTTCAATGCTCCGGTGTCCCCTTATCAGCTTTTGAAAGTAAGACGCGCTTAATCCGATCTCATCACTGATATAATATCTGGTTTCATTGGTTGTCTTCCCGTTTATTTCCCGACTTGACTCTATTTTTATAATCGTGCCCGGTCCCCTCCAGGATCGAATAGTTTCCGCAAGCAGATATTCCCGTGCTTTCCGGTTGATGAATTGCAGACAATGTGCCATACTCTTGCGCGGGTGCATGACCATCCGCGCGAACGCTGGATCACTGAGACAGAGCGTCTGCACATACTCGGAAACGCATTCCTTGAGATTCCGGCGCGTCAGGCG
>OHQT01000969.1_pt1 | contig 12502 bp, 10 predicted proteins | sample 1578221 | NCBI WGS metagenome assembly OHQT01 (sample SAMEA3879547, study PRJEB24766) | human gut metagenome | biome: human-associated habitat; feature: feces | place: USA | collected 1985/1987
CTTCCCGATTCTGACGAATCATCTCTGCCGTCTGTTCATTGAATTGTCCCATCATGGCACTCCGGGCAGCTTCAGGCAATTGCAGCATACTCAGGAAAAATGAATACTGGTCAGAATTGCACATAAACGAGGTTTGCGTCATTTGTTCAAACAAGCGCAATTCACTCTTATTCGTTTTAAAACCTGATTCCAGAGCCGAGTGTCCGGCATTAAACGGTAAAAACCAGTTACCGATTTCCCGGAAAAACGGATAATTCTTCAAATGAACAAAGGTTGAATGCAAGACGTCGGCGCCTTCCATTTGCAGCTCACTGAACTCTGTCATCATCCGGCTTAACTCTTTGTCGGCAAAAATAGATTCCTGCCATTCCGGATTCATCTCATCACCCAGTTGTTCGGGATTCAAATCCTTCAGATTGATCTTTTCTCCCAGTGTCGGACTCAGTTTCATCATTCCCGGCAAGATTTCATCCCACAGTTTCTTTGATATCTTCTCCGTCTCACGCGATAGAATAAAACGCAGGATAATGGTCTGAATGATTTGTGTAAACGAAGGCAAGGCTTCTGCCAAGACCGACATCCGATCGCTGACGAAAGGATATAACGAAATACGCTTCCGGTATTTATACAGAACAAGCAGTATCGCAATCAAGGCCCGGACGGATATTTCCTGTTTCCGGCTGGAAGCCGCATCAAACAAAAGACCCATCTTTTCTTTATCGAAATATTCTTCAAGTCCCAACAACAAAGCTGAAACGACCTGGCAACCGACGCTTTCCGGCAGCTCTTCATCTTGCAGAACGGCTTGCAGTTCACAAACCTCTTCTGTAGATAAAGGATCAGAAATCCAGATCTTGTTAAATAAAGTCAGACAGGCAGCTTCCAGCTCCTGTTTGACACGGATATCTGCATCGGCGGCTTTCATATCCTGCACACTACCCAATTGCTGATGCAAATTCCGGAAAGGAATAGCACAAGAAAGCTTCAAGGAACGACGGCGGCTATAATAATATAAAGGAGAATCTGTAGCTAGCGCTTTCAGCTTCACAGCATCCGCCAATTCATAGGCAGAGGCTTGTATCTGTCTGTAAATCTGTTCCTGCATCGGATCTTGTATGCCATCCATCCGATAGCGCAGCATATATTTATAGGTTTCCTGCAATTCATCTAAGTTATCCTGGAAATTATAATGTCCCGAACCAGCAATCAATCCTTGCAAGCCATCAAACACATTCTTTAATTCCTTCCGATCCAGCCATTCTATAATCCGGCTATATGTCTTATTTATATCCTGTATCGTCATAAACGTCTAGTAAACAATAAATCTGTCACAAAGATAACATGTTTTGGGTTTGTAAGTTTGCAAGTTGATGAGTTTTTAAGTTCACTGACTTATAACCTCATCTACTCTAAGCCCAAACTCATCCCACCCAATACTTCGCGTTTTTCCCTGTCAGACGACGGATCAACAGAACCAAAGCCCAGGAAACTGCAAAAGCCAAGACGGCAGCCAACGGTATCTGCAAGCAAATAGGAACATGTAAGGTTCGCATCAAGGCAACACTGGGTCCTGTAAAGAAATAATGGATCATATATACACCGAAACCGCAGACTGTCAGGTTGGCCAAAGCTTTCTGTATCCATACTGAACGAATTTCAACCTTCTTACACAACAAAAATATAGGAATCGTCATCATTACAACATTCGGAGAACAATAGTAGAAGAACAATTCCAGCTGTTCTTCTGTAAATTCAGGTAAAGATGTAATATGCCTAAAACCGGCAAACGTCACTCCAAAACCAACCACAAACATCGGTATTCCCGCCAACAGAATCTTCGATAAACTCCAGTCATGGTGACGCAAATAATGGCCTAATAACAAATAGCCATTGAATCCGGCAAAATAATACAACATATAAAACTCATTCCACGAACAAGCTCCCCATATATAAGGATTGACATATTCCCTTAAATAAGGGACAAACAATGTGACACTCCAGCCGAACAGAAACCACAGCTTGGCTTTCTCTGAAGCCTTTTCTACCCAAGCCGAAAAGATTGGCATATACAAATAAAGTCCTATCAGCAAATAAATATACCACATGTGTACATCAACGACCGAAAAGTTCATCGGTATCTGACCGATATATCCCAGTGAAACTGTCAATGCCTGGCGAGTAACATCCTCTCCGGCATAAGGGAAGAACGTTAGTATCACATCCGGCTCAAATCCCAATACGCCTGTCAGCCAAGGAAACAGATTATAGAGAACTGACCACACCAGGAAAGGCCAGAACACACGACTGATCCGCTTCTTATAAAACGGAACGCTTTCCTCTTTTACCGGAAGCAGCAAGGCTCCGGTAATCATCACGAACAACGGAACGCACGGACGGAGCAAAGAGCCATAAACAGCGCCCCAGTATTTGATGCTTGCAATATCTGCCGTCGGATCACCGGCATAGAAGTTAAACGGATCTGCGCTATGGCAACAGACAACGGTAAACATGGCTACTAAACGGACGACATCAAGCCAGACAATGTGTTTGGATGGCTTAGAAATAAGTGCTTCTTTCATGTTTTATTTGATTAAGTATTATTAATGCGGTAAAGATAAAAAGAAAATAGATTGTAACAGTCGGATTTTTATATGTAAGTTTGTAAGGAAATAAAAAGTGTCTCACTCCAATAAATAAAAACAACATGGAAAAAGATCATATTATGGAAAAAAGAGAGCCTCACGACGCCATGAACTTATTTAAAGAGGTCCAACAGAAAATCTTATTTCTCCGAAATCAAGAGGTCATATTAGATGCAGATGTTGCTGAATTATATGGCGTAGAGACGAAACGGATCAATGAGGCGGTTAAAAATAATACAGATAAATTTCCAGAAGGCTATATGTTTAAATTAACCCATGAGGAATTAATATATTTGCGGTCGAAAAATTTGACCACAAATATATCTTCCAAGTCCCGTGTACTTCCAAAGGTATTTACAGAGAAAGGGTTATATATGTTGGCAACTATTCTCAAAAGCAAGCAGGCTGAGAATACAACATTTGCCATTATAGAAACTTTTGCTACCGTTCGTCAGCTGAAACGGGAACTTCGTAATTTACACGAATAATAAATTCAAATACTTATATTTATGATTGAATGTATGAAGAAAAGACGGAGTATCCGTCAATACACAGAACAGGATGTTCCTGAAGAATTATTATGTGAATTGCTGGAAGTTGCTTCACGCGCTTCCAATACAGGAAACATGCAATTATACAGTGTGGTTGTCACCCGCGATCCGGAACGGAAAGCCCAACTGGCTCCGGCGCATTTCAACCAGCCCATGGTAACAAAGGCTCCCGTAGTCCTGACTTTTTGTGCCGATGTCAATCGGTTTGTCCACTGGGCAGAACAACGGAAGGCAAAGGCTGGTTTTGACAATCTGCAAATGTTCATGGCTGCCACCATCGACGCCATGCTTTTTGCCGAAGCTTTTGCCGAAGCTGCCGAAGAGAAAGGTCTTGGACTTTGCTACTTAGGAACAACAGCTTATAATGCCGACCAGATCATAAAGATTCTTTCCTTACCGAAATTAGTGGTTCCCATTATTACGATTACGTTGGGATACCCGGCAGAACCACAGCCTGAACAATCGGAACGCTTACCTTTGGCTGCCATCATGCACCAGGAAACATATACCGATTACACACCGACATCCATCGATCAGTTCTATCGGGAAAAAGAAGAGTTGGCTGTCAACCAAGAATTTGTACGTATCAACCAGAAAGAGACATTGGCTCAGGTCTTCACTGACCTACGTTATACAAAAGCCAACAACGAACATTTCTCTGAAGTTCTTCTTCAGGTACTGAAAGATCAGGGGTTCTTGAAAGACTAAATATCTTAACAGGTATCTAGAATATAAGGCACGGAGACATAAAGTTATCAAATGAATCTCCGTGCCTTTATTGTTTGATCTACCCATTTTTCAATAAATATTCTTCTAACACTCACACATTCACTCATTCCTCTCTTTTAAAATAGAAACAAGGTCTGTTGGATTCCGAGAAGTATTCCATAAAGCATGTATAAACACATAATTTTCATGCACTGTATAAATAACTTTAATGGGAGGTATAGACACAAATCTATATAATAATGTTGAATTCTCCAGTAAAGGCTCACGCATTCCTAAATTAGGGAAAGTTTCTAATCTGCGAACATGTTCAAAAACACGTATTCGTACTTGTTGTGCTGTTCTTAATCCAAATTCACTTTCACAATACTTCAAAATAGCAAGAAGCTCATTAACAGCCTCTGCATGCCATTTTATAGACAATTTCATTCCCATGCTTTTGTCTTCAATTCGACCTCGTCCATACTTAACCCTATCCCCAATACGGCATCAGATTCCCGTAAACGCAATTGAGACTTCATTTCTTCAGTACTATAACAACAAGGTGCTTTTTTCTGGCGTTGCAGTTCACACAAAAAATCCCTCAACTGTATTAAGGCCTCTTCATCATCTAACAATGCATTCAGATGCTCAAATATACTAGCTCTTAATTCTACCGTTGTCATATATTTTCATTTTGATAAGTGATCAACGCAAAAATAAGAAAATTTCTCTGAAGTTCTTCTTCAGGTACTGAAAGATCAGGGGTTCTTGAAATAGAAGATAACGAGAATCATAAATGAAAGTAACGAGAAGCTTTTTCAAAACTCGTTACTTTTATTCTCAAATACGCCGGCTTTTACTCAAAACACGCCAGCTTTTGATGAAAAGCCGGCATATTTTCTTAGGGTTCAAACCTGAATAAAAAAATATCCGCCTGATTTATGAATAAACCAGACGGACATTACTATTTATATAAGGTATGTATAAGACTTATACATTATACAGTCGGTTGCGGAGCAGCCGGGTTGTTGTCTTCTTCTTTGATACCTTTGTTAGTTTCCATTTCACACTGCGGAATACGATAAATCATGATCTGAGATTCCGGTTCCAGATTGAACTGAACGATTGCTTCGTAGTTTGTATTCTTACGGATAATCGGTTTCTTCAGACGCAGGATATCGAACAAGGCAAAACCTTCACCCCACAATTCCATACGACGCTGTAACCAGATTTCGTCCTGCATTTCCTGAGCAGAAGAAGCAGTACAAGCGTATGACGGGTTACGATAAGTCTTCACGAAGTCTTCCAGTGTCTGTTTAGCCTTAGTCAGGTTACCCGACATCGCTTCACCTTCAGCCTTGATCAGATACATTTCTTCTACACGCATCAAAGGCCAGTCTTGTGAGTTGGTTGTATTACCCATCACATCCTGATAAGCACCAAACTTCACGTTGGTATAAGGTGCCAAACCGAAGTATTCGATAACCGGAGTACCACCAACTGTTTCATTGTCAACCAATGTAGATGTTCCTTCCGGAGAGATGAACCATTGCTTACGGATATCTGTATCCGGAATCTGGTCATACAAAGCTGAACTTACATAACGGAATGAACCCGTCAATGTGGTATAACCGTTACCAGTCAATGAACACAAGTGAGACGGCCAGTTGATAATACCTGTTGTTACAACATCGTTATCCGGAGTAATCAAAACACCCCATAACCAAGAACTTGCAGAAGCAGAGTTGAATGTCGGTTTAGAAACTTCTGCCAAAGACTGCGGAGTACCACCGGCAATAGCCTTTTCTGCATCACTGGCTGCTTCAGCCCATTTCTGCATCAACAGATTAGCACGGGCACGCAAACCATAAGCAACAGCCTCGTCAATCTGATCCTTGTTTGAAGCATTATCGAAACCAGCCAACAATTCAATTGCCTGATTCAAATCGCTCATGATCTGATCATATACCTGCTGAACTGTTGCACGAGGATTCGTCTGCATTTCTTCTTCAGTCATCGTCTCAGTGATGATCGGAACGCAAAGCTCATTCTCGTGTCCGGCATAAGTAAACTGATAAGTCTGTGCCAGGTTCAGATAGTCATAAGCACGAGCAGCCAAAGCCTGACCACGATAACGCTTCATTGACTCATCTTCACTGCCCGCAGTTAGAACCAGCACATTGTTGGCAGCCTTCATGTGGTTGTAGAATGTTTTCCAGATCAATTCATCAGCTGCACTGGTATAAAGACGGTCTGAATAATTCTGTGCTGTATTAAACCAGTTATACCCAGTTGTTGTACAAGGCATATCCTGTCCGCCTTGTTCATAGAATTGACTGACAGCTGCTACACCAAAGTCATTATGATAAGTTGTCGCATCATCAGAAATGGTTCCAAACACATTCAGCTTGGCTGCCATTGCATTTACTTCAGCAGTGATCAAGTTAGGACGCTGATTAATGATATCTTCCTTTTGATCACCTCCAACATACTGACCTTCCGGAAGCTTATCCAAATCGCAAGAAGCCAATAATAAGGCTGCACTTACGAACATCAAATATTTATTTGTCATTTTCATATACTCTAAATACAATTAACAGATTAGAAATTCAATGAGATACCGCCAGAAATCGTACGGATCGGTGAATAAACGTTATCAGATGCTACATAACCTTGACGTGGGTCCAGACCTTTACGAGCTGTCAACAAGGCGACGTTATCAGCTACGAAATACAGACGGATACCGTCGATCTGCAATTTGCGTGTCCAAGATTTCGGTAATGTATAACCGAAAGTAATGTTCTGCAAGCTCAGGTAATCAGAACTTGTTAACCAACGGTCTGAAGAGCGAATCGTATATAAATCCTTTACATTCAAGCGAGGAATATCCGTATTCTTATTTTCTGGAGTCCACGCATTTAACAGATCCACATGCATAGCCTTTCCTGTTGCATCCACACCCATTAAGTCCTGATAAGTATAGTCCAAAATACGTCCACCTAACTGATATGCAAAGGCAATTGAGAAATCAAAACCGTGGAATGTCAAGCTGGTACCAAAACCACCATATACCTTCGGCAGAATATCACCCGTTGCAAAACGGTTAGATGAAGCTTCAGAATATGAAGTAGTAACGGTTTCACCTGCTGCATTCGGTTCAGTCAAAGCCCACTGGCTTTCACCTGTTTCCGGATTTACACCTGCATACTTCGGTAAATACAACTGATACATAGATTCACCTTCACGATAGATACGGCTACCATCGATCAACTGTCCGTTCAACTCTGGAGCCAATTCCAATACTTTGTTCTTGAAGTGAGTCAAGTTGAAGTTGACATCCCATGTGAAATCTTTTGTGTTGATGATGTTGGAATTCAAATCCAATTCAACACCACGGTTCACCATAGATCCTACATTTTCCGGGAAACGAGAGTAACCCATTGACGGAGATACCGGCTTAAAGTAAAGCATATCGGTTGTCTTACGAGAGAAATATTCCACAGCACCGCTCAACTTGCCACCCCAGAAAGTGAAATCGAAACCGGTATTGAAACTGTGTGAAGTTTCCCAAGTAATATCCGGATTACCTTTATAATATAGAGAAGTTGAGAAGTCACCGTTACTGTTAGCCAATGTATATTGGTCCATGTACGGATAATAGTTACGATACAGACCACCTTCGTACATCAGGTTATCATTACCCTGCAAACCGTAGCTGATCTTGAACTTCAACATATCAATCCATTTCTGGTTTTCCAAGAAGGCTTCTTTGTTCATCAACCAACCTGCACCGATTGACCAGAAGTTACCCCAACGGTTATCCGGATGGAAGGCAGAAGAAGCGTCACGACGATAAGAAGCAGAACCAAAGTACTTGCCATCATAATCATACTGCACACGGAACAACCAACCTTCTGTTGCATAGTTGTTGGTATATGAAGCATTGTTCTGGTTCAAAATACCATTGTTCAATTCAGGAACATCCGGATTGTAGATCTTTTCACGTGAACCATACAAATACTGGTATTTGTAATTGTAGTTTTCATGACCTGCCAATACATCCAAATTATGTACATCATTGAATGTCTTGTTGTAAGTCAATAAATACTGCTGGTTAGTACTGAATGTACGTTGAGAAGCTACAGAAATCAAACCACCCACACCACTTGTTTCAGAATACTGGCCATAGAATGGGTTCGTCATATTAGTATAACGTACATTATTGGCATCCACACCAATATTGATCTTTGCTTTGATGCCACCCCAGATATCGATATCTGCAAACCACTTACCGCTGATTACATCACCAGAATATCTCATCATATCCAGCATATAACTTGCCAGCGGGTTTGCGTTCGGGATAACATTCTCACGAGAGAAGTTGGTATCAGAACCATAGTCGTAACGCAAATAACCACGGTTGTCTGTCATAATGTTTCCAGCAGCATCACGGATATACATCGGATAGATAGCACCCATAATATTAGCTGCATAGAAAGCATTCGCATTCGAAGTACCGCCTTCTGTATCCTGCTCACGGCTATCATAGTGTGTAAACGATACGTTTCCACCCATCTTTAACCAAGGTTTTACCTGGTAATCTGCTTTCAAACGAGCTGAATAACGCTGGAAACCTGAGTTCGGAACGATACCCTGATCATCCAGATAACCGGCAGACATATAATAGTTCATCTTGTCGTTGGCACCACTCACACTCAAGTTATATTCCTGACGTGTATTGTTCTCAAACAACTCATCGCTCCAATTATCCGGAGTATAATAATAAGTACCGTCTGAATAACCTAATGTTGCATTCGGATTCAGTTTACCATCCATACCGATTAATTGTTCACCGTTAGGAATAGTGAAAACCTGATATCCTAAATATTTTGAAGACAGCATTGTCTGATTGGCATAAGCATTAGCATTAACCAAATCACCTGCAGCAGCATAGCCCTTCAAGTCTCCATTATAGATAGCTGAATAAGCCATTTCATAGAACTTACCCGGATCTGTTACAGTTTCGTATGAAGGAACACCACGTTTGTTAACACCCCACTTCGCATCGAAAGTAACACGAGCATCACCGCTCTTACCACGTTTGGTAGTAATCAAGATAACACCATTAGCACCACGTGCACCATACAAGGCATTTGAAGCAGCATCCTTCAAGACTGTCATAGACTCAATATCAGAAGTACTGATAGCTGAGATCTCACCATCATAAGGAACACCATCGACTACATACAACGGAGTGTTGCTGGCAGAAATAGAACCGATACCACGGATACGAACCGTTGCATCTTTACCCGGCTGACCTGTGCTACTAGTTGTCTGTACACCGGCTACCTGACCAGCCAAAGCATTCGTCACGTTAGAAGTCTGACGAGAAGTAATCTTTTCATCTTTAATCGTAGCAGCAGAACCTGTAAAAGCTGATTTCTTGGCAGTACCATAAGCAACTACCATCACTTCATCCAACGCTTGTGAATCAGATTCCAATACAGCTTTTACGCGAGAAGAAACGCCAACTTCTACTTTTTTCATACCTACGTATGAAATTTCCAAATGCTTTCCATTAGAAGGCACATCTAATGTGAAGTTACCGTCAAAATCAGTTACAGTACCGATTGTTGTTCCTTTTACGACTACTGATGCACCAATTACCGGTTCGCCATTCTCATCAAGAACCTGACCGGTTACCTTGGTGTTTTGAGCCATTACCGCAGTCATACCCATCAACAGGCTGGCTACAGTCAGAGTAAACCTTTTCATCATAAATACACTTATTTATTAAACATATAAATTCCAATCTTCCAAATAGACTTAGTCCAAAACGAACTACCACAAACCTATTTTTCACTCCTCTAATATTCATTCCACTTTTGTCTTTTTCAATATTAGAGGCTGCAAAATTACAACAAAAAATGTAAAAATGCAACGAATCATAAATTTAACAATCTAATCATTTACGTATTATCACACGAGATATATCAAAAAGTCACAAAATAAAACATTGTACCCCGTTATTTATACTCAATGATGTAACAATATTGTTTTGTTTATTACATTTTAATGTATTTTTGTTCGCCATAAATTTATGTCTTTTTTTCATATACACAATCATTTATCCCCTAAATGTTTTTATTTTCTTATTCTTTTCGTTGGATTTTACGTTCTTTTGGCTTGATCCCAAAGAATAAAAAATCAAGATTGGATCTGTTCTTTTACCTGGATGCAAAAGAATCAAAAGATCAAGATCAGATCTGTTCTTTTGCCTTGATGCAAAAGAACCAAAAAATCAAGGCTTACACTCCAAAGGCTACAAATTCGCTTCGTGAAGCTAAAATCTCGGAAAACTCGCCTTGGGCTCAGACAACCGAGAATTCTTCACGCTTCACTCGGAATTTGCTTTACGCCTTTTCCGTCAGGCCAAGTCGGTCGGCATAAAGAATAACTTTTCTTTATTTCATATAAAATATGCGTTCTTTTATAGAATAATAGTACTATATATTGTCATATTTCATGTATTACCCCTTTTCAAATGGCAAGCGCTCTACCGAGTTGAAATATTGTTTCAATAGCCATTCCTGAGCTTTGAGTTTGATCATAGACTGGCGATAATCTTTGCTGGTGTGCCGGTCGTTTTGTGGTCGCCAATGCTCAAAGAGTGCCATAGCGTTTAGCTTTTCTTCCAGACTGTTACGAATAATCCCCCGACTTTGTAGTTCTTGGTATAGGATGCTGGCTAAAGGAATTTCTGAATCCGGTTGAGCTTTGTAGGCATGAAACCGTCTGCTTATCAAACGGTTCATACATTCATCATTGTATTCCTGGCTCACAGATGGCAAAGCTTTGACATTTTTTCTCTGTTCCATTTGTTTGATAACCCGATACCGAAAATCACTCATTTTATACCCTTTCAACCATTTACAAAAGGTTCTGTAATTCAATCCGACGTAATCGCCAAATTCTTCTTTAACTCCCAGCTCAAAACAGATGGAAAGTTCTTCTAGCCGTAAAAAACTATAACTTTCGTAGAGGTCACTGGTCAGTTTGGCTGCCAGCAAAGTAAGCTCATGTGTCTTAGGTATTTTAAATCCCAACAATACATACGTGTCAGACAGCAGATCAATCATTCTTTTCTGAACAAACTGATTTTCAAATTGTATAATCGGAGGCTGTCTCAATGCCATTTGTAAACGAATATCCAAAGCCATTGTTTTCAAACATTTTTTGGGTTAATAATTTTGCTTCTGCTGCCACTTCCATCATCTCTTCATATCTGGATTTTTGCGCTGCCGACTTGCTGATCTTGACTTGTGGCATTGCAGCTGTTTTGGTACCGGCTAAAATCTGCACATCCGTTTCCCAATGATGATACCGCCACCAGGCGATGAACTTGGATTGATAATCCTTCTTTGTTCTGACCGTATCTTCAAGTGCCCTCAACAGGTTGAAATCATCAAAGCAGGTCATGGCGTTATAAGCTTTTTCCAGCAATAACGATCCCTTACCACTGATACGAATCAGCCGGGTACACCAGTTTTCATCACTCAGCAGATCCATTTTCCACTGATCCCATAGATCTTTTAAATCCGATTGATCATTTTCGCGCGCGTGTGCGCTACTCTCTCTCTCAATTATAAATATACTTTCCTTTTCTTTACTATCCTTTACTTTACTTTGTGTACTTTCTGCGGTTTGAATCGGCGTTTCTGCTGCGGAAATGCAGGTTTCATCTGTGTTAATCGATGTTTTTTCTGTAACTTCTTCTTTCGCTACTGTAATCGGAACGAGCAGATACTGTTGTTCTAATTTCTTTTCATTGAGGTAACGGCCTTTTGCTGCCATGTAGCGTTCTTGAATAGCTTTGGAAGTCAAGATGCCTTCTTCCCACAAGGCAGCATCAAACAAACCAATTTCAACCATGTAGTCAAGCATGGATTTCACTTCGGTGTCTTCGATATCCAATTGGTCCGACAAATCGAACAAATAATCCTTGTCGATTTGCACATAAAATGAACTTTCATAGATATCACACAAAAGCATAAAATAAAGAAGGACACCCGGCGTTTTGTGCTTTTTCATCAAACGCCGTATTTTGATATCTTTCAATACATGGATGTCCATTGGAAAATAATCCAATCCTAATTTTACTGGGCGTGCCATAATAATTATCAGGACAAGTTTTTATGGGTTCGGCAACAGCGCCTCTTCCTCTCTTGTCACGAAACAAAAATACGGTAGCCCAAAATCGTACTGTTGACTTATGTGTATTTTCACGTCAGTTTAGGTATATTTCTGCACATTTTTGCACATTTACGTATTTTTAGGTAAGTTTTTACATGTTATTGAATAGCTCAAAGCCGAGGTATTTTTTAGGAAAACATAGGCATAAAATGATGAAAAGGTAGGCATGAAATGATAAAAACACAGGCATGAATTTATAGAAAGGCAGGCATGTTTTTCCATCCGTATTTTTAGATGTAGCGAATTTATTAAAGTATATCCTATCATTCGCTGTCCCTTTCCCGATTAAATATACTGTTCGTTTTGGACTAAGTCTATTTGGAAGATTGGAATTTATATGTTTAATAA
>OHQT01000974.1_pt1 | contig 12468 bp, 8 predicted proteins | sample 1578221 | NCBI WGS metagenome assembly OHQT01 (sample SAMEA3879547, study PRJEB24766) | human gut metagenome | biome: human-associated habitat; feature: feces | place: USA | collected 1985/1987
GACCTTTTTAAAGGTTGGTGCGTTATTGAGGTTAGCAAAACGGTCGGGAATAAACAAAGCAATGATTAGAAGATAAGCTGTCGGGCGGCAATGTGCCGCATCAAATTCGCCGTTCTATTTGATTGAGCTTTGCCTGACTTTCGTTACCGGCGGTAATAAACGTTAAAAAGAGAAACCAAAAGTTTCGGTTAGTCCTTTTCAAAATAACCGCCGCTCTCATTTCACCGTTGCGCTGCTTGAGTTTTTGCAGTATTATGAAATATATCGCCAACACCGCTTAAAACAATTTCTATACTGATAAGGTATTAATATTTTCGTGAGTATACCGGTACAACTGCACTTACATTGACCCTTCAAGAAACGCACTATCCCACGAAAATCGCCAACACCCTTGCCTCCCTTGTCAAAGGTGAGGTGCTGTCGCCCGAAAAAATTCGGGCGACTACCGGAGGGATTGCTTTACACCACCAACCCTTCCAAAACCGCACTATCCCTCGAAAAGCACTATATCCTTGCCCGCCCTCGAAAAAGGGTGGGGTTCTGTTGATCGGTCAAGCCGAGCCAACTATGGAGGGGATTGTAGTTGCTTAGAAGTTGTTTTCCTAATCGCTTTTGCTCTTTCCCTCGTACATAGTAGCAACGTAACAGAATAGCGAACCCGAGAAGTGCTGTCCGACAAAAAGAACTATCGGTAGTTTGCCACGATAGATAAATGTTAAAAGGAAATAATAGAAGCACATCAAATATAATGCTTTTTCTACAAACTGAAAGCCACAGCTTTTGCTGTGGCTCAGCGTGTCGAAAAAGTATTTTTCGACACGCTTCAGACGTTGAGAAACACACGCAGACAAGGAAACCGCCCCGACAGGCGTACAAAGGTACGTTGAGGGGCGGTTGACGCAGTAAGCAAAAATGCTTTCACACAGCCGTTTTTTTGCGGCTGTGTGAAATTCTTTTTATTTATCTGATTTTCAATTTGCGCCGTTTTACTTTTCTGCATTTTTGCGGTGCTTGCGTTTATCGACAGTCTGAGCCACAGCTTTTGCTGTGGCTTCAGTTATATACCCCGAAATTCAAAACCGATAATGCAGAATAAAACAAAAACCCCTCCGCCATAAGCGGAGGGGCTGTATGCTCTTTAATTAAAGCATCTCATCACTTAAAAGCGATTACTTGCTTCTCTTCTTAAGAACGATACCTGTTGTAGCAACTGCTGCTGCTGCGAGAACTGCAGGGATAACTGCTACTGCCGCACCTGTAGGAGGGTTAACGGGCTCGCCTGAGCATTCGCCGGGGTTTACAGTACCTGAAGATTCGCCGGGTTCAGCGGGATCTTCTGTAGGACCAACTGTAGGATCATCAGGATCTACTGTAGGATCATCAGGATTTACTGTAGGATCATCGGGAGTCTGAGCTGCAGCTTCTGTTACTGCAAATGTAATTTCAAATGTTGTGAATTCAGGAAGCTCAATGCCTGATAAAGGAGCTTTGCCCTTTGCAAAGTTTTCGTTCCACTCGTTCATAAGAGTGATTCTGAGAACGTCGCCGCCTTCGTTGTTAAGAGCAAGCTTGCTGTAGTCGCCGTATTCAACACCGTCGAACTTGATAGACTTGATCTGTACATTCTTAGCGTTGTAAAGCTCCATGTTGTTATCATAGTCAGCCCAGGGAAGTGCTGTCTGAAGAGCAACATAGTTGCCACCGAACTTAACGGGGCCAAGGCAGCTAGAGAAGTCATACTTGATTGTAACATCTGAACCGTCAGCCTTGAATGTTGTCTTAGGAAGTTTAGCCCATTCATCGATTGTTCCTAAAGAAGAATCGAACTGTGCTTCGAGGCCAACATCATACTTAGCCTTAGATGTGCTCTTCTGTGTCTTTTCAAACATGATTGTAGGAACATAGTTTGCAGTACCGAGAACTGTGCCGTCAGCTGCAAGGAAGTCAAGTGACTTGTAAGCTATGTCGCCGCCCCACCACTCTGAAAGAGCAATCTGACCGTATGTTCCTTCATTGCCTGAAATATCTTCAGCTGTGAAGAAAGGAGTCTTCTCAAGTCTTGTGATTGAGTTTGTTTTTGTGTCGAGCTGAATGTTGTGTTCTTCGGGCTTCTCACTTGTGTCGCAGCCGTTGCACCACTGGAGCTGGTTCCAGTTGTTAGATGCTGTGCTGAATATGAATCCGCCGCCTGCACCTTCAGCTAAAACAGCTGCTGATGCGTCTGTAAAATTGAATCTTACGCCGTAAACGTCTTCTACCTTAACTGTTGAAGGAAGTACGTCAGCAACGTTGATAATTACGTTACCATCAGCGTTAGCACCCTTCCAAGCAGCAAAAGAGCTTACTGCAAGTGAAGAAACTGCAATAGCTGCAGCGCAAACACTTGCTAAAGTTTTTGTAAACTTCATTGGTTTTGTCCTCCATAAAAATATTTTTTTAGCTTTTAAGCTATTTTTAATCATACTATATCGCAATTAGATTTGCAAGTGGCATTTTGCACAAAAAAACTTATTTGTTTTGGTGAAACAATATAAACATTAATGCGATTCTGTCCGTTTAAAGCGTTGAATCTGAAAATATGACAATTTGTATAACAAAAAATTCAACAACAAGCAAAGCTCCGGTACTCTTTTTTAATAAGTTCCGTTTCGTTTGTATGTATTGCAAATGCCGCATTTTCTTTATCCTGCTCCGTTTATTATGTTCCTCTTGACTAATCGCCACGTTTAATGTACAATATAATAGAACAAATATGCCGACAACACGCACTTCGTGCCATATATTCTGCTTCCCGGCAGTCAAAAATCAATATATGGTTATACTGCACAAAAAACATTCATATTTTTTTACTTATCCGATACACAGAATTTTCATTTCGAGTGAAACTTTTTCTGAAATTCAGCCTACTACAAAGTAGGTGACAAAGTGAGGTGAGCCGATGGGCGCAGAGATTCACGGAGGTCACGAGAATATCGAAGAATATTTCAACCGTGTCTACAACGAAACCTGCAGATCCGTTTCCCGTTTTGTAGTCAGCAAATGCGGAAATATGGAAGATGCGGAAGATATTATTCAGAACGTCTATACACGTTTCTTCAAGCGTATAAGCGAAAAAGGACACGAGGACATTGAAAGCCCCGAGGCTTTCCTTATAAATATAGCGAAGTTTGAATGCCGCACCTATTTTTCGGGCAGGAAGAAGAACGACAAGGTTACCTCTTTTTCCGACTATACCGAAGAAGAAATGGTCGCTATCGAACGGGAGATGTCCAAGCCTCAGCAACGGCTTGAGGACGTTATCAGCAACAAGATCGTTGCGAAACAGATTTTCGACGACATAATGAAGACCGATGAAATGACAGGTCAGATATTCTATCTTCATTTTGCGTGTGATATGAAGCTGGAGGACGTAGCGAAGGCACTTGATGTCAAGCTGTCTACCGTTAAAAACAAGCTCTATCGCACAATAGAAAAACAAAAGAAAAAATTCAAATTATAACGACTTACGGAAGGGGGCTTTCAGATGAATACAAACGAGTTTTACAAAGAGCTGATGAGCGAGTATTCGTTTGATTACGAGAAGATAAAAAAAGCCGCTATGGGTAAGTCTGTACAGGCTAAAAAGAGCAGGCTGAAAACGGTTTGGCTTTCTGTGGCAGGTGCCGCAGCCGCCGTAGCTATCACATTTTCAAGCGTCGCCCTGTTGAATTCCGGCAGTCCTGTTGTTGTTTCACCGACAACCTCAATAAGTGCGGAAGACCGTTTCAGAATGGCTATGGAGGCATACAACAAGGCTGATGAAAACACGGAAGACGTTTTCCTTTACGTTACTTTCAAGGATACCGTCACTCCGGAAGAAATGCAGAGCATCTTAGCTAAGGCAGACAACAAGGGTAACATTCGTGTTACCGAGGTTTATCTCACAGATAACACCAAGGTCAAGGGCAGTGAAGATATAGTTGCACTGTTTGAAGCAAACTCAAAGGATATTACAGCGGTTAAGGTATATTGCCCCGGTAACTTCCTGAAAAAGCTGACAGCGCTTGACGGTGTTTACCTTGTCGAAACGGAAGATTCCTTCTCACAAGATGATTTTTCTGCGATAGACACAAGCAGCGAATATGATTACTACCCCGACTACAGTACAACCGAGCCGGTCACACCGCCCGATGCTGTTCCGGGAGATACAACAGAAGTTTCCGAGTAAGAACTTCTCTCTATATATTATAATAGTATACCGCCTGTAAGACTTAACGGTTTTACAGGCGGTTTTTGCATTTTACAAATGCCATGTAATCGTTTTAACAAAATTTGCGGATAAGCCCATTTAGCTATTGACTTTTTCCGTGAAAACCATTACAATATGATTGACGCAATAAAAAACGGCTGTCCGTACCTCAAAAAACGGGCAGTCAGGGAAAGAAAGGTACCTATGAAGAAAAGAATGCTCGCCGCAATTTTAAGCGGCATAATGGTGATAACGGGAATTTCCGCTTGTTCGGGAAATGCCGCAACATCATCTGAAAACAGCTCGGCTTCAACAACGACAGCTACTACAACAACAGCTACTACAACAACGAAAGCCGAAACAACAGCGGCGACTACCACAACAAAGGCAGAAACAACGACCGTGACCACAACCACAACTACAACGACCACAACAAAGAAGCCGGAAACCGTTGCAACCACAACGACCACAACAAAGAAGCCGGAAACCACCACCGCAAAACCGGCAACAACCACAACAAAGAAGACCGAGCCTGCACCTGCCGCAACAAAAGGCGACTCTGTTAAGTTCTCGCAGAACTTAATGCCCGGCTGGAACCTCGGCAATCAGCTTGAGGCAAACTCAGGCGGAACACCGAGCGAAACAGCGTGGGGCAACCCCGTAATTACCGAAAAGCTCATCAAGCAGGTAAAAGCACAGGGCTTCAAGTCTATCCGTATCCCCGTATCATATCTTTCGAAGATAGGTGCAGGACCCAACTACACTATCGACTCAAAGTGGCTCGACAGAGTACAGGAAGTAGTCGATATGTGCGTTGATAACGGACTTTACGCTATAATCAACGTTCACGGCGACGGCTACTACAGCATAAAAGGCGGCTGGCTTCTCTGCGGCGAATCCGCTTCCGAGCAGAAGACTATAAAAGCAAAGTACGAAAAGGTCTGGGAGCAGATAGCAAAACGCTTCAAGAACTATGATGAACACCTCGTATTCGAGTCTATGAACGAAGTGTTTGACGATTCATACGGCAACCCCACTCCCGAATACTACAACAACATCAACGCATACAATCAGATTTTCGTTGATACGGTAAGAAAAGCAGGCGGCAAGAACAACAGCCGTTATCTGCTTATCCCAGGCTGGAACACCGATATAAACTTCACAACAGGCGACTGTGATACATATACGATGGAAGCAAAGTTCGTTATCCCGAATGACAGCAGGATAATGATTTCCGTTCACTACTACAGCCCGTGGGAATTCTGCGGAGAAGAAGGTTATGATACCTTCTATAAATGGGGCGACTCGGTCAAGAAATTTGTAAAGCCCAGACAGAGTGAAACACTTGTAAACAGACAGTTCGATAAGCTCTACAATGCGTTTATCAAGAACGGTTACGGCGTTGTAATAGGCGAGTATGGCTCAATTGACAGAACGCACAAGGATAAGAGCAATACTACATACCGTGCTTATTTCGCAGAGTATGTGAATTATGCCGCTCATCAGAGAAATATAGTTACTGTTTACTGGGACAACGGTTATAACGGTAAACACGGCTTCGGCTTATTCGACCGCACAAAGTGCACAGTAACCCAGCCCGAAATAATCAAGGGCATCATAAACGGCGCCAAGGCGACAAAAGCACCCGCCGCACCTACAGAATAAATTTAGCCGTAGGCTGAAAAAATTTGTATAATTTTCCGCTTGCTTTTTCGGAAGAAATGTAGTATAGTAGTCTTTACAAAAAGAAGAAAGGAATGATACTTATTATGAAGAAATTAACCTCTGCGGTCACAGCCGCAGCAATGTCAATATTACTGGGCATTACCTGCTTCGCCGAAGAGATCGGCGCAAGCACAGTAGTCGGAGCAAGCAGTGGCAACACAAACACAGGCGTTCAGTTTGACCCTACAATATATATTGTCTGCGGTGTTGCACTTGCAGTTGTTATCGCCGTAGGCATTATAACAGCCGTACTCAGTAAGAAGAAAAAGAATAAGTAATTTCTTTACGAGCCTCCCACACAGGAGGCTCATTTTTTCTATGTCACATATTATAATATGTGCTGTATAAATAAATTTTCGCAGACACCGCCGAAAACACTTTCCGTGCCGACAAGGAGTTAATATTTTCGTGAGTACATCATTACAACTGCACTGACATTGGCTCTTCAAAAAAACGCCACTAACCTGAGATATATGTACTAATCTGCGGACGTGTAGCGTTAAGCGTCCCTGCATTGACAGGATATACAATGTTCCGGTGATTATTCGAGTTTAGCCCACACCCCGACGGGGTGTGGGTATGGGTAAGGAAAGAGGGAGCCAAGAGGGAGAAAACCTAAGGGACAGGGAGAGGGGCTGTCAAGTCCCTTGTCCTGATCCCTTTGGTTGTCTCCCGCGTGAATAGCAGCAACGTTATTAAATGGAATAGCGAACCCGAGAAGTGTTATCCGACAAAAAGAACTATCGGTAGCTTGCTATTATAGGCAAAGCTGAATGATATAACAGAAGCATATCCAAATAAAAGACTTTTCCCACAATCTGCGAGCCTCCCACACAGGAGGCTCGTTCTTCTTTTCACAATATCACCATAAACTTTCAGCAAAGCTACACCATATCCCCCTGTTTATCAGCATAAAATGGAAAATATTCGCTTGACTTTTTGAGCTTTTTGGGATATACTATATTGTGTACAAAGAAATAACAGTACATCTCAGACGACAGCAGTACAGCGTTACTCTACTGTCGCACGGAGGGTAAAAATGAAAAGATACGCAGTCACTTTGTTTATTGCGGCGCTGATTTTAGCTTTGGTGCCGGCTTTAAGCGGATGCGGCTCGGATAACACATCATCGGACAATTCAACACCAGACATAACATCAACAACACCGCAGAGTACCGGCTCAGAACCTTCGTCACAGCAGACAACGGTATCGGATATAATATCGCTCCCGGAAAGCTCTGATAACAGCAGTACAATAAATGACCTTCGCACTCAGATAGTATCGACCGCCGAGGCTCTTGTCGGAGTCGATTATGTCAGCGGTATGGCAACGCCTGAGCAGGGCTTCGATAATTCGGGACTTATATATTACGTCCTTCGTGAAAACGGCTTTATCAATTGTCCGAGAGGAACAGCCGCACAGAAAGAAATGGGTACAACAGTACCGCTCAGCGAGATTGAGCCGGGCGACATCCTTTTCTTTACCGATAAAGATTCAGAAACAGGCGAGATGATTGACTTCGCCGGAATATATACAGGCAACGACCGACTTATTTACAGCCCTTATCCGGGTGAAAAAGTAAAGTTCGCCGACCTTAACAGCTCTTATTGGCAAAACTGCTTCAGTTGCGCTGTAAGAGTTGCTTAAAACCGATTATGACATTGTCCTTCATATAAAACTACAGGAATGCCGTCTGCTTTGCAGACGGTGTTTTTGTATATTTTGGAAAACAATCACGAAAAGAATCGATTTTGTTACCCTTTTGTAACTGTTGTAACCGTTTTGTAACCATTTGTAACCAAATTGTTACCATATTGTAACCGAATTTTAATTGAATTTCGGATTTTTTGTGATATACTTAAATCAAGGCGTGAATATCATAACCGCCGCCGCAGAAACGGTAAATTTGCCGACATTACGGCGGACGATTGAAATTGACGCTTGAATTAAAGTTTCCCTCATTCCCAAACAGATTTGAAGCATCCCATAAAAACACATCAGCATCTGAAAAAGTCACACTATCGCTTCCTTTTATATCACGAAATATAAGTTGACTGTTTTTTCATCGTTATAAAATCACTTCCGCAATTTTTTGAAATATTTCCAACCTTTTATTGCTGCTTGACAGCAAAATTCTCCTCACATATAGATTTTACCCCGTCGCTTTCCGATGGGGTAAAATCTTTATATGTCGAAAAACCGACTATTATTAAAGCCACACAGTGAAATATATCACCAACACCGCCGAAAACACTTTCCATGCCGACAAGGCATTAATATTTTCGTGACCTTATCAGTGCAACTGCACTGACATTGACCCTTAAAAAAACGCCACTAACCTGCGATATATGTACTAATATGCGGATGTGTAGCGTTAAGCGTCCCTGTATTGACAGGATATACAATGTTCAGGCGGTTTATTCGAGTTCAGCCAACACCCCGACGGGGTGGGGGTGTGAGTAAGGAAAGAGGGAGCCACGAGGGAGAGAACCTAAGAGATAGGGAGAGGGGCTGTCAAGTCCCTTGCCCTAGTCTCTTTGGTTCTTTCCCTCGTCAATATTGACAAGTGTATTTATTCGAATAGCGAACCCGAGAAGTGCCATCCGACAAATAGCACTATCGGTAGCTTGCTATCATAGGCAAAGCTGAACAATATAATAGAAGCACCTTAAACAAAAGATTCTTTCTACAGCCTAAGACTTTACCCCGTCGCTTTCCGATGGGGTAAAATCTTTTTTATTTAATTGCTTTTTGGCTTGATTTTCACTGTTCAAACTGTTACAATAATACTAACAATTCATCTTCAGCTTTGAAGCCGAAAGGAAACACAGATATGAAAAAACGCAGAATTTTATTCAACGATAACTGGAGATTCACCCTCACAGAACCGGACAGTGACGGAAAAACGCTTGAAAACGCACATTGGTATAATGTTGAGATACCGCACGACTGGCTTATAGGCGATACGGCAAATCTCTACAAGTCCGGCTGCGGCTGGTACGAGAAGTATTTCACCGTAGACGCTCTCGGAGAGGACGATTGCTATATCCTGATTTTTGACGGTGTATATATGGATACTACCGTCTATGTAAACGATAAGGAAGTCGGCAAGTGGAAGTACGGCTATACAACCTTCAGCTTTGATATAACCGATGCTCTGAAAAACGGCGAAAACCGCATTTTAGTCAGAGTAAACCATAAATCCCCGAATACCCGCTGGTACAGCGGAGCCGGAATATACAGAAACGTGTGGCTCAGAAAGACCTCACGCCGTCACATCGTTGAAAACGGCGTCTATATCAGCGCAAAGTGCGGTGATACAGACCGCAGAGAGCATGGTAAGTGGAGAGTAACTACGCAGGTAAACTTTTCATCCGTCGTATGCGGATCACTTAAATACACTGTTACAGCTCCCGGCGGAAAAGAAGATTATACTTGTGAGCGCAGGGTATGCGGCAAAAACGATAAGCTGATATATTATGTTGATGCGCCTAAGCTGTGGGATACTATTGTGCCTAATCTATACACCATGCAAGTGGAACTTTGTGACGAGGACGGCAGAACGCTTGACTGCGTAACATCGGATTTCGGCTTCAGAACCACAAAATTCAGCGCAAACGAGGGCTTTTTGTTAAACGGTATGCACCTCAAGCTGAACGGTGTTTGTATGCACCATGACTTAGGCGCACTCGGCGCTGCGGTAAATTACGATGCTACCCGCCGACAGCTTGAAAAGCTGAAGAATATGGGCGTAAACGCTATCCGCACCAGCCATAACCCCCCGTCAAGAGAGCTTATGGAGCTTTGCGATAAAATGGGCTTCCTCGTTGACAGCGAAATATTCGATATGTGGGAGCTTGCCAAGAACGAGAACGATTATCACCGTTTCTTCCCCGACTGGTATAAGAAGGATGTTGAAGCGTGGATAAAACGTGACCGTAATCACCCGTCGGTTATAATGTGGAGCATAGGCAACGAAATATACGATACGCATAAAAGCCCCAGAGGACTTGAGGTTGCTAAGATGCTTTGCGAGGAGGTCGAAAAGAACGACCCTATGCACAATGCCCCGCCCACGATAGCCTCAAACTATATGCAGTGGGAAAACGCACAGAATGTAGCGGATTATCTGAAGCTTGCAGGCTATAACTATGCGGAAAAGCTGTATGACGAGCATCACGAAAAGCATCCCGACTGGGTCATTTACGGCAGTGAAACCGCCTCGACGGTACGCTCAAGAGGCATATACCACTTTCCCTATGATACAGGCTTACTGGTATATGACGATCTGCAATGCTCCGATCTCGGAAACAGCATTGTAAACTGGGGAGCATCTCCGCTCAGATCATTTGCTATGGATGCCGCCGCAGAATATTCAATGGGACAGTTCGTATGGACAGGATTTGACTATATCGGCGAGCCTACTCCCTACAATACCAAGAATTCGTACTTCGGCATCATAGATACCGCAGGCTTTGAAAAAGACTCGTTCTGGTTCTATAAATCGGTATGGGATATAGCCGAGGAAAAATCCTTCATTCACGTTTCCCCTTGCTGCTGGGATTTCAACGAGGGTCAGCTTATAGACGTGCTTGTTTATTCCGACCTTCCGTTTATCAGACTTCATTACTGCGGAGAGATGTATGACGGAAAGGTGATAGATCACCTCACGGAAGACAAGCTCTGCGCCCGCTTCACAGTGCCGTTCCATAAGAACAAGCCGCTTGCGGTAAGAGGCTATCTCAGCCCCGACTGCGATGCCGACGATTACGAAAAGGAAACGGTTCTTTTCACCTCTCTTGATCCTCACAGCGTGAATATGACTACCGATGTGAGTGAAATAGCGGCTGACGGAAGATCGCTTGCGTTTATCACCGTAACCGTTGACGATATAATGGGACAGGAAGTTCAGAATGCGGTAAACAGAATAAAGTTCACAGTAAAAGGCGCAGGCAGACTTGTAGGACTTGATAACGGCGACAGCACCGACTATGACAGCTATAAGGGCAATCATAGAAAGCTGTTCTCAGGAAAGCTCCTTGCGATAATCGAATCCACCTTTGAAACAGGCGATATAGTTATAACCGCCGAAAGCGAGGGTCTGAAGCCTAAAACGATAACTATAAAAGCGGTAGCCCCCGAAACAGAGCCGCAGGGAGTAAGCGTTGTCACTCAAAACGCATTCCCCGCAGTAACCACGCCCTACACAAATGAAATTCCCGTAAGAAAAATCGACCTTTTCGACAGTGAGCCTCGTACACTGACAAAGGAACGTGATACTGCCGAAATTTCGGTAAAGATATTCCCCGAAAACGCAACCTTCCGTGACATAGAGTTCAAATGCTGTACCGATAACGGAGTTGAGATAAGCTTTGCAAAGGTGGTTTCGTTTGACGGAAATACAGCAACACTGAAAGCCTTCGGTGACGGCAAATTCCGTTTGAGAGCATATTCAAAGAACGGTACCGACATTCCGAAGATTATCTCCGAGCTTGAATATACGGCAGAAGGACTCGGAAAAGCGGAAAAGGATCCTTATATCTTTATTGCCGCCTGCCTTTGCGATTTCTCGAATGTTCCCGTTATCACGATAGACAGAGGTTCGCTCGGCGGCTTTAACGGAAGAACGACCGTCGGCTTCAGCACCGTTGATTTCGGCGGCGGAACAAAGAAGATCACGATAAGCGTCGGCAACAGCGGCGGCGGTGAAGATTATCCCGTAGAGCTGTATCTCGGCGATGCCGACAACGGCGGCAGATATATCGGCACATTCGCAATAAAGAATAACGGCGGCTGGGACAGAGCATACCCTCAGACCTTCGACTTGCCGTGCAGAATAAGCGGAACGCACGACATCAGCTTTGTTATCAATAATTCCTGCATATTCGGCGGCTTTGAGTTTGAAAAGTACGACCGTACCTATGCGGAAAACTCTGCGGCAGACAACGATAATCTGTACGGCGATGATTACAAGGTAAACGGCTCGTGCGTTGAGGAGATAGGCAACAACGTTGTTATCGAATTCAACGGCCTCGATTTTGCAGGCGGTACGGATAAGATAACCGTTACAGGCAGAACGCCGCTCGATAACTGCACGATTCAGCTCAGAGTAAACGATGAGAACGGCAGCCAGACCACCCGTCTGCTCGAATTCCCCCACGCAGACGAGTACACACCGGTAACGTTTGACATCGAGCATATCGCAGGCAAGAACAACATTGCATTCGTATTCCTGCCCGGCACACAGTTCGATATGAAATCGTTCAGATTCACAAAAACCGAAGAATAAACCGGTTCTTATTAAAGCAACACAGTGAAATATATCGCAAACACCGCCGAAAACATTTTCCGTACCGACAAGGCATTAATATTTCCGTGACCTTATCAGTACAACTGCACTAACATTGACCCTTCAAAAAAACGCTACTAACCTGAGATATATGTACTAATATGCGGATGTGTAGCGTTAAGCGTCCCCGCATTGACAGGATATACAATGTTCGGGTAGTTTTAC
>OHQT01000976.1_pt1 | contig 12425 bp, 10 predicted proteins | sample 1578221 | NCBI WGS metagenome assembly OHQT01 (sample SAMEA3879547, study PRJEB24766) | human gut metagenome | biome: human-associated habitat; feature: feces | place: USA | collected 1985/1987
GTGCTCTGCTATGAGCTCTGACTCATAACCCGTATCCTCAAGGATCCTGTCGTACACCGAGTCAAGGCTCTCACCATCCGCCAGCATATCCCTGAATGATGTGATAAGCTCCGCAAACTGCCTGATCTTGGCCGAGGTCTTGGCAGCCATTCCCGGTATCTCGTCAGCTCTCGCCGCAGCATCCATCATCGACAATCCATACGCATCCGCAAATGACTCAACCTTGCTGAGACTCGCCTCGCCTATACCTCTCTTCGGAACATTTACCACTCTCCTGAAGTACAGGTTGTCAGTGGAATTGTTGATGACCTTGAGATATGCCAGAACATCCTTGATCTCCTTTCGGGCATAGAAGTTTGTGCCGCCATATACTCTGTATGGTATGTTCGCATACACCATCTTCTCTCCGAGCACACGGGACTGTGCATTCGTCCTGTAGAGGATAGCTATATCCCTGTAGTCCACTCCCTGTCTGACAAGAGTCTTGATACGGCTCGCCACCATATTCCGAATCGCACTGCTCAAACGAGATCTTCTCACCGGCATCCTTATCCGTCCACAGAGCCTTATCCTTACGGCCTGCATTGTGCTGTATGACTGCATTCGCTGCGGCAAGTATATTGCCACAGGATCTATAGTTCTGTTCCAGCTTGATAACCTTCGCATCCTCATATTCCTTCTCAAAGTTCAGGATATTGGTTATATTCGCTCCTCTGAACTTGTATATGGACTGATCATCGTCTCCCACCACACACAGGTTCCTGTATTTTCTCGCAAGCATCTTGACCAGCAGAAACTGTATGTGATTAGTATCCTGATACTCGTCAACCATGATATATCTGAATCTATTCTGATATGTATCAAGGACATCAGGATTGTGCTCGAACAGCTCCACCGTCTTGTAAATAAGATCGTCAAAGTCCATCGCATTGTTCTTCTTAAGACGACTCTGATACTCAGTGTACACCTCTGCAGCCTTTGTTCCTGCATAGTCTGCAGCATTCTTTTTTGCAAATTCATCAGGTGACAGATACTTCTCCTTGGCCTTGGATATCTCCGCCATGAACATCTTCTCGGGATACCTCTTCGGGTCTATCTGAAAATCCTTGAGTATACTCTTCACCGTACTCTTCTGGTCATCCGAATCATATATATCAAAGTTCTTGCCATAGCCGATCTTATCAGCATATCTTCTGAGTATCCTCACACACAGCGAATGAAATGTGCTGACCCATACCCTGTCAGCTCCGTCCCCAACTATCAGATCAACTCTCTCCCGCATCTCACGGGCCGCCTTGTTGGTGAATGTGATCGCCAGTATGTTCAGAGGATTAACTCCTTCGTGCTCCATGAGATAGGCTACCCTGTGTGTGATAACCCTGGTCTTTCCGCTTCCTGCTCCCGCAAGTATGAGCAGTGGCCCATCCACATGCTCACAGGCCTGTTCCTGCATATCGTTAAGTCCTGCCATAATTCCTCCTGTATCCTATGACGTAAAAAACGCCGTTATATATACCAAACATATGTTTTATTCCATCTGCCTAGTATATCATAACAGCGTTTATTTGAAAATATCATTATTCAATTATAATGTATTTGTCTTTAGATCAGCTTCGTTCCACAGTTGCCACAGAACTTCGCACCGTTAGTTGGCTGTCCACAGTTAGGACAGAACTTTGGAGCTGTTCCGGTTCCTGCTGCCTGTGTTGCTGCATTGTTCATCTGGTTCATAGCTCCGGCCATCTGACCTGCCATAGCCATTCCCATCTGCATTCCTACCATGGCATTTGCCATATCCGTTGCATTGCTTCCGGCTGTTCCTGTACGGCCACCCCTTGCCATGGAATCAACCATATTCACCTGCTGGAATCTGTTCATATCCCCTATCATAGAATACTCAGCAGCCTGATCAGCACGCTTCTGTATATTCTCAGGATATGTAAACTCGCTTATTCTGAAATCAGTTATCGTAAGTCCGATTCCCAGGAGTTCCATGTCCAGATCTTCCTTGATACCCTTAGCTATATCAACGGAATTGGCCATAAGATTGAATACGTCTCCGCCAACCTTTGTGATCCACTTCATCAGCAGTCCGTCCAGGATACCCCTTATCCTATCTCTTATGTCATCGACTGTGAACTGCTGCTTTATACCTGCAACCTTCTCTATTAGAACATTATAATCGTCTATCTTGAATGAGAATTTACCATTTGATCTCACAGGAAGTCCGCCCGGAAGTCCCGGTGCCTGAAGTCTGATCGGTGAACTGGTTCCCCAGTTACATGTAAACTCTTTTGTATTCACAAACAAAACCTCTGCGCGAAGTCCTGAATTGAATCCGAACTTAAATCCCTTCAATGTTGAAAGGAATGGTATGATCTGTGAATCAATAGTGTAGTTTCCAGACTCGGTAAATATACCTTCAACCGCTCCGTTATAAAGGAATATAGCATCCTGTCCCGGTTTGATTATAAGCTTTGAATCCTTCTTGATCTCTCTATTTGTCCACTTCCAGAAGATGACGTCATCTCTGTACTCTTCCCATTCTACAACATTAGCAAACTGATTTGAAAATAAACCCATGTAGTGCACTCCTCTCTGTTCTGCAATATGTTTGGAATATTATAATCCCATCTTTGCCTTAAGTGCTGCAAGCTCATCCTGAACGTCTGCATTTGGAGCTGCATCATACTTGCTTGCAAGATCATCTATTGAATCTGCGCTTGATGAATTGAGCTCGCTCATTGCATTTGCCTTGTCAAGCATAGCGTCTGCCTTTGCTTCCATTCTTGAAAATGCATCAAGTGAAGCTGATGAATCGCCGATACCGCTCATCATCTTGTTCATACGCTCCTGAGTCTTAGCAACCTGAACCTTTGCCTTGATAGTCTCTTTTCTTGCATTGAGATCGCTGACATCCTTTGTGAGCTTGTCATGCATCTGTCTCATCTTGGCTGCGTTAGCTGCTGCTGCATCATATGCCTGCTGAAGAGCTACCTGCTTCTGCGTGAGCTGGTTCTTCTTCTCGAGGAACTTCATTGCATCGCCCTCGTTACCTGCTACAAGTGCCTTCTCTGCATATGTCTGCATCTTTGCGATCTCTGCGTCACACTCATCAAGCTGTCTCTTGCATCTCTGCTCCTCTGCCATAACAGTTGCAGTCTCTGACTTAACCTTTCTGAGATCCTCCTGAAGGTCTCTGAGGTACTGATCTATCATCTTCTCAGGATCCTCTGCCTTGTCAAGAAGTGCATTGATGTTTGATGACATAATGTCCTTAAATCTCTTTAAAATTCCCATAACTTTTTACCTCCGCGTTTTAGGTTGATTTATTTGTATATAATATTAAATGTTGCCTCCTGTCGACGACACCACCATTATATGATCTCCCATGCTCCGGCGCAATACCATGCATGCTGTGTTGTTGCATCATATAATGTGCTATTCGACACGTTACCCCCTGTAAAGTATCAGCCGCCAACTTATCAGGCTTTAATATTCAAAACTAGCGCGTCCCCTGCATGTTGCACGAAACTTTTATACGACTCCGTCATCCACGTCATCATAGGCATCGGATATACGTCCGCCTATTCTGAAATCAGGTCTGCCGTTCTTGTCTGAGTCGCTTCCCTTGGCACTCGCATCCGTTATCGACTCCTCAAGTCTCACCGGTGTTCTGTCTCCAAAGCGTCTCATCTTATCGTCATGATCACTGTCTTTTATGACATGTATCGAAGAATCCGCATCGTCAGTCTCCCTCTGGACACTCTTGACCGGTTCCCTGGATGCCTTCACTCGGATCGGTTCAGGCTCCTTCTTATCTTCAAAATCGAACTCCCACTGAACCATCTCCGGCTCACCGTTCTTATCCTTGTGCTCCTCATCCTTGGCTTTGTTCTTCTCATAATACAGCTCATTCGCCAGAAGCTGGCTGATCTCCAGTATATCGGCATAGCGCTCCTGCTTCTTCATATCCATGAGACCTTCCATGAGCTCCTTCTTGTTGTTCTCAATGATCTCAGATTTCTTTCTCAGAGAATCAAGGACTCTGTCGCTCTCCATGCTTATCATATTATATGCCTGGTTCACGGTCTCGTTGATCTCCATCAGCATCTCATTTGTATAAATGATAGATGCCGCATATATCTCGTTGGCCGTTCTGAGCGCCTGCCTGTCCTGCTTGCCAAGGCTCTTGACATTGCGGTCCACAAAGAGCGGGCTTGGCTTTGTAAGCCTGATCCTGGATGCGGTCTCCTCGGCCTCTGCGATGATCTCATCGGCCTCCTGCTCTGCCTCCTTGATGATCTTGCTTCTCTTGTCTGTGATCTCATGATATGCCTTGAGTTCCAGATCTATAGTAGTCTTGAGCTCCTCAACGATCTCAAGAACCTCTTCCTTGTTGACCAGTACCTTACCTGCTGCAAATGGAACGTTCTGTCCATCTCCAACTATATCCTGTATTCTATCTAAAAGCTGTTTAGCTTTTCCGTTCTCCATAATAGTGCCTCCATCGCAACTTTTCTATCTCATAAGTATACGCTAGTTTATTTTAGCATCTTTCATATGGCATTTCAACGTTAATCTATCGCCGGTTTCACATCATCTCTCGGAAGCCCAAGGAAATCCTGTATAAGATGTCTTGTAAAAAGCCGTCCTTCCTCGCTCTCAAATATACGCTCAGGATGCCACTGGAAGGCAAGTATGCTCATCGTCGGTGATACAAATGCCTCGACAGATTCATTCTCCTCATCGACCACTATCGGATAGAACATCGTCGACAGATTTTCCAGATAGACACAGTCGCTGTGGAAGTTGTTTACCTTGATATATCTGTCCGTCTTTACTATCCTTGCCATGTGGTCTGTACCTCTGGGTCTTGGCACCTTAAAGCGCGCGGAATAACTTATCTTACCGCCAAACAGCGCATTTATGTGCTGCATTCCCCTGCACACGCCTATCACTGGGATCTCATTCTGGACGCAGTACATTATGAGCTGCTCCTCTAGCGCATCACGGTGCGGCTGCAGCTCTGCATTGTGCGGCTCCACATAATGTCTCGGATGGAGCGTTCCGCCCCCTGTCACTATCAGGAGATCAAACTGTTCATCCACTATCTCATCAAAGTTTTTTGTAAAGTTGGATACCGGTCTGAGTCTTATTCCAAGGCTCTCATAGAACTCCACATAAGCAGCCTCGAGAACGTCCGTATATTTTCCATACATATTGTGTCCTTCCCGCTGTGTTATAAGTGCATGTAACATAAAACCTATACCCCCTTTGTTATCTTACCGTGTGCACAGTCGAGCGTCACCGTCTGCTGTTTTTCCACGAAACTGTATATGCAGTCTCCGCAGCCTATTGCCGCCGGGATGTTGAACTCCGCACACCTTATCGCCATGTGGGATGCAACTCCGCCGTATTTCGTTATAAATCCTTTTATCCCCTTTGCAAATATCCAGTCGTATCCCGGATCCGCCTTCGGGAGAACTACTATCTTATCCTGAACGTCAGCCACATCCTCGTGATCCTCATTCTCATAATTTTCAAGCAGGAGAATGTCACCCGTGACGCATTCAGATGTTATGAAGTTAGGTCTGGCCTCCCATATCTCTATGCATTTTAACTGCAACGGATCATATATGACATCCGGCAGTATAAGCATGGACGCCCTCTGGAATTTCTTTTTGTTCTGATCTATGATCTTTCTCCATATATCGCCTGTGAATTCCGCAGGTCTGTTCACCATAAGCTGAATATCCGGCACCTCAAGATATGCCATGTCTTCCTTGCTTATGCCAAGTTTATCGCCTATATCTATAAGTATGTCTATGGCAAGGCTTAATGTCTTGGTGAACTCGAACTTGAAGAATTCCCTCTCCTCCATGGAATCCTTGAGGAAATCCAGGAATTCCCTGAGGTCCACATAAAAGCCTATATCCTCAAGTGCCTCCATGAGCTTAACCGAATCCAGAGGATTATGCTTAAGCTCCTCTATGGTCTGCCTCTGCTTTCTCGCAGCAGCGCTTCCCTTGGACAGGTCGAACTCGCGCTGGGCGTATGTCTCGCAGGTTATGTCGTATGTGCCCGAACGCAGATGTCCATATTTTTCATCAAATGTAACTCTTGTTATCCTGCCGTCCACCAGATCCTGAAAGTCAGAATCGTACTCCGACGCAACAGTATATATCGACATCATAAAATCGTCTATCTCTTTGTCCGTAAAATATCCTCTGTACACAAGGGATCTGCTAATCGCCTTCGATATGAATGCCAGTCTCGCCTGTCGCGCAAATTTCGGGGTTCCGTAATGCTTTATGCTCTCTATGAGCTGTACAAAATACTGTATCAGCGTTACCACATCATTGTGCGCCATAAGCCAGTTGCTTCTCGTATTCTCACGGTGGACACGAAGGCCGTTAAGAGCCCTGAGATCCTTCATCCTGTTTCTATTGAAATTGCATATCGCATTGTTTGTCAGATTGAACAGCGAATCCGAGAGGTCCGCAATCTCCTCCCTGGTGAACCCGGCTTCCGTCAGTGTCCCCAGCTTGTCCTCCGTCGAGAAGTCATATTCGGAAAATGCTATCTCAAATTCTATCTTGTCATGGGCGGTCGGATCATCTATAAGCTTCTTATCGTAATACTTCAGAAGCTTCGCCTCCAGCCTGTCATCCAGTTCATCCGGCATCAGCCCCAGGAACGACTTCTTAAGAGATATGTACGGCTTGTTGCCAAGCTTATACATGAGGTCTCCATCCACCTCTCTGTAACCAATGTAGCTGAGTCCCTGATTCCATGCCGCAGACGTGATGATCTCCCTGTACAGGGAATAGTCAAGCGGATGGGGATTTTCACCTATGATCTCCGCAGGATTCCAGAATGCCATATCCGACAATATGGTGTTCCTGTCCCCAACCAGGCTGCTGATCTCCCTGTATGTATCCTCAGCCTCCAAAACAGTCCTGAACACCTCTTCGTCATCGACATCGGAGTGAACACCATTGATGCTGGCTGCAAGAGGTCTCATCTGAAATATCGTGACTGTATTGTCCTCATCTATTGCGAACTCCACATCCAGTGGATATTCAGGGTGCATCTCCTCCAGCTCACGCATGGATCTGATGAGCGCAGCCCAGTTCGCCGGCAGCTCATCACAGTCCACATTCCTGATTATGTATACCGTCTTTCCTCCCCTTCCGCTTGTAACCGCGTCTGTGGATGAATCATCGTAGGTTATCGTATAATATGGCCTGTCCTTCTTGATCTCCCTTGAAAATATAACGCCGCTGTAGCTGATATTCGTGATCTGTCTCTGTATGAGAACCTGTTCGCCGGACACATCGTCCAGATCACATTTATATGAATCCAGCACTTCCCTGACTGCCCTTACTACCGCCTCTCCGTCTGAAGGGTCCACTCCCAGAATACTCTCATAGTGACCGGCATTCGAAGTGTTGAGTCCGTCTTCATTTGAGGACGAGCTTCTGACCACGATATACCCTCCGGCAAATTCTTCTGCTATCTCCGCCGCAAGTCCATACGGATCGGCATCAAGCTCAGCTCCGGTTACTATCTTCAGCTTTTCCACTCTCGAATACTTCAATTTTCCATACAGGCTCTTAAGAACATCAGCCTTTGAAGAAATCCTGTCTGTCATGTTGCCTCCTTATTAAAAAAAGCTGCACTTAGTGTATACTAAAGTGCAGCTTACATCAATTTCTTTTTATATGTAATTGTACCGTTCTGTGATCTACTTCACTGTGAGAAGGTCGTCCACTGACTTTCTAGGTGGCATCTCCGGTGCAAATGCAGGATAACCCATAGCCACAACTGCGGCAACGGTCTGTCCATCAGGGATACCAACTATCTCTCCTACCTTTGCATCGTCAAATATTCCGAGTATGACTGTTCCAACGCCCTTATCATGAGCGGCAAGACAGAATGTCTGGGTTGCTATACCGGCATCGAACATCTCCCACTCGCTGCCCTTGCTTGTGCTGAACTCTCCTGACTTCTCATAGCCACATATTCCGTCCTTCTTGGTGACTATCATGAGCTGCTTCGCTCTGCTGACTGTCTTCTGGTTGAGAGGGAAATTCATAACGCCCTCTGCAGCTATCTTAGCGATGATCTCCGGATCCTCCACAAGTGTATATCTGATAACCTGTGTATTCTTCCATGATGGCGCATATGACGCCAGCTCAACAATCTCTCTGACTGTGTCAACACTCACCATCTCATCTGTAAACTTTCTCACACTTCTTCTGGTCTTGATACATTCTACTGCGTTCATACAATGTCCTCCTGGTGTAAAATCTTATAATAATCCCTGGATATATAATATCCCGCTCGTGAACTTGTCACCGACGTTATTCACGTAATTCCTGTATTCCTTATAGTCTATATAATACTTCTTTCCCCATGAAGATACAACAAGATATTCTCTTCCTTTTATGGTGCACACTCCTGTAACAGTCACATAATGTGAGTGGACATTCTCCCTGATGGAGCTCTTCAGCTCACCGTCCTTGTCCACATAAAGGCTGATACCCTTCTTGCCAAATGGATTGTATCTGTTAGGTCCTATGGCCAGTATGACCGGCTTATTCTTTCTTATGAGATGTCTTATATCTCTCAGCATCGATTCATCGGACTGCATCATCTTCCACTTTGCCTTGAGCCCTATGTCGTTCAGCATGAAATATCTGTTCATCGTATGCTTGAGTGTTATTCCCAGCATACCCTTGTGCATGAGAAGTATCACGTAGTGCACATAGAAAAATCTCACATACTCAAGATAGTCATGCTTGTTGTATAAGCCTTTTGGCTTGTTGATCTTTCGGATGGCATCGGTCATCATATTCGGATTCTGCTCAGCAAGATACATCGTGAGGTCTGCCATGGCTATAACACCACATCCGACCTTCTGCATCTTCTTTGACTTTGACCAGTTCTGATTGCCACCGTAGCTCACCAGATTCAGATTCTTTATCTTCACATAATCTCTATTAGTTAAATATACATCTTCCATTGTTAGTCCTTTCCAGCGCTGTGTGCGCCATATGCCTGAAGTCATATATTAGTCTGCTCGTCTTTGCTATAGATTATATCATGAATCGCAATCCACATCAAGCATTCTTAACTGTGTTAAGTAGTTTTAAAAACTACATTCGTTGTTTTTTGATTATTTTCACTTTACTTTTTGTCGGTGATTTGTTATAAGATTATATGAGTTGGATAAGTGATCGCGGCTGCATTTTTGCAGGTGAGGAAAGTCCGGGCTTCACAGGGCAGGATGCCGGATAACGTCCGGTGGAGGCGACTCCAAGGCCAGTGCAACAGAAATATACCGCCATGGCGAAAGCTATGGTAAGGGTGGAAAGGCAGTGTAAGAGACTACCGCCTTGCTGGTAACAGGAAGGGCACATGTAAACCCCATCCGAAGCAAGACCGAATATAAGCAATGTGGCTGCCCGTCACGCTTAAGGTGGGTCGCTTGAGCGCAGCGGTAACGCGGCGCCTAGATAGATGATTGTTCAACGACATAACCCGGCTTATCGTTTTGCTCAATCAATGGAGGGAGTTTCTGTTTAGAAACTCCTTTTGTATTTTAGTTATTAATAATGCGGAAGAAGTCATTTGAGATAGATTCTTTTGCAAGAGACAGACAACGGAGGAATTAAGACCATGGGAATGAAAATTAATGCAGAATTACCATTACCTGCAAACCTGAAGGCGGAATACCCGCTTCCGAAAGAACTGGCAGAGATCAAGAAGAAACGTGATGCGGAGATTCGGGAGATTTTTGAAGGAAAATCCGATAAATTTGTTGTTATCGTGGGACCATGTTCCGCAGACAATGAAGATTCTGTGTGCGACTATGTGAATCGTCTTGCAAAAGTGAACGAGAAGGTATCAGACCGTCTGATGATCATTCCTCGTATTTATACAAACAAACCACGTACAACAGGAGAAGGATATAAGGGAATGCTCCATCAGCCAGATCCGGATCAGGCTCCAAACCTTCTTGAGGGTATCATTGCAATCCGCAGAATGCATATCCGCGCGATCAAAGAGACAGGACTGACATCCGCAGACGAGATGCTTTATCCGGAGAACAGAAGCTATCTTGACGATATCCTTTCTTATGAGGCAATCGGTGCCCGTTCGGTAGAGAACCAGCAGCACCGTCTGACAGCCAGTGGAATGGACATTCCTGTTGGTATGAAGAACCCGACCAGTGGAGACTTTTCAGTTATGATGAACTCCGTAATTGCTGCTCAGAACTCTCATAACTTCATTTACAGAGGAATGGATGTTACAACAGAAGGAAATGATCTTGCACATGTAATTCTTCGTGGTGGTGTTGACAAATATGGAACCTGTATTCCGAACTACCATTATGAGGATCTTGTTCGTCTGGTAGATGTTTATGCGAAGAAAGACCTGAAAAACCCGGCAGCGATCATTGATGCGAACCATTCCAACTCCAATAAGCAGTTCAAAGAACAAATTCGTATTGTCAGCGAAATTCTTCACAGCAGAAGATACAATGATGATGTGAAGAAGATGGTCAAGGGAGTTATGATCGAAAGTTATATCGAAGAAGGAAATCAGAAGATCTGCGATCATATGACTTACGGAAAATCTATTACAGATCCATGTCTGGGATGGGAAGATACAGAGAAGCTGATTTACAAAATTGCAGAAGAGTGTTAAATTTATAAGAGCCAGGACAGATACCACACACGGTAACTGTTCTGGCTCTTATATTAGATGTGGGAGTCAATCCTACATCTGATATAGATAAACGATGGATTATCTGCGGCTATATTTCTCCTCGCAGTACTGGCATCTGTATACCTGATTCTCTTCATCAGTCAGTACAAATACATGATCAAGTCCCTGCTCGATAGATGTGATACATCTTGGATTCTTACATTTGATAATATTAGTAACCTGCTTTGGAAGAGATAGTCTCTTCTTCTCTACTATTTCACCATTCTTAATAATATTTACAGTAATGTTATGGTCAACGAATCCTAAAACATCAAGATCAACAAGATCAAGACCACCTTCAATCTTAATAATGTCTTTCTTTCCCATCTTACCACTTCTTGCATTCTTAATAATAGCAACCTGACAGTCAAGCTTATCAAGTCCTAAGTAATTGTATATCATCATGGCCTTTCCTGCTTCAATATGGTCAAGAACAAAGCCTTCATTAAGTTCGCCTACATTTAACATAAATTTTCCTCCTTATGCATCCAGTGAATCAAGTACATGCGCTAATGATGGATTAACCACTGTATCAAGTCCAAGTAAAGTAAGTATAAGTGCCATTCTTACATATACACCAAACTGAACCTGCTTGAAATAAGCAGCTCTGTCATCATTGTCAACGTCAACAGATATTTCATTAACTCTTGGAAGCGGATGAAGAACATACATATCAGGCTTTCCAAGTGCCATCTTATCTTCATCAAGTATATAGAAATCTTTCATTCTTAAATATTCATCTTCACTGAAGAATCTTTCTCTCTGTACTCTTGTCATATAGAGAATATCAAGCTCAGGCATAGCCTGTTCAAGATTCTCAACTTCTACGAAATCGCAGTTATTAGCCTTAAGCACATCATCCCTGATATAATCAGGAATTCTTAACTCCTTAGGCGATATAAGGACAAACTTTACATTCTTGTATCTAACTAATGAACTTATAAGTGAGTGAACTGTTCTTCCGAACTTAAGGTCACCACATAAACCGATAGTAAAGTTATCGAGTGAACCACGAAGCTCCCTTATTGTCATAAGATCAGTAAGTGTCTGTGTAGGATGCTGATGTCCACCATCACCTGCATTAATAATAGGGATGTGTGAATACTCGGAAGCTACCATCGGAGCACCTTCCTTTGGATGACGCATAGCACAGATATCTGCGTAACAGGAAATAACACGGATTGTATCAGAAACGCTCTCGCCCTTAGAAGCAGAACTGTTTTCGGCAGAAGAAAAGCCAATAACAGTACCCCCGAGATTAAGCATTGCTGATTCAAAGCTTAAACGGGTTCGTGTGCTTGGCTCATAGAAAAGTGTAGCAAGACGTTTGCCGTCTCATTTGTGTGCATACTTGGTTGGATTTTCTTTAATATCATTAGCCAGATTTAAAATATTATCCAGCTCATCCATGGACAGATCCAATGGGTTTAATAAGTGTCTCATAGAGAATAACTCCTTTCCGATTGTATGACTCATTTGATTCACGGGTATTATATACCAGAAAGAACAAAATTGGAAGAGAAAATTAAAAGTTCTTTAAAAAAAAAGGAAAAACTTGTATTTGACAAATCGGTATGATAAAATAAGAACTGTCTGTACAATTGTGAATTTACAGACATTGGCTCTAAAATTAAAATGAAGAAAGA
>OHQT01000980.1_pt1 | contig 12385 bp, 11 predicted proteins | sample 1578221 | NCBI WGS metagenome assembly OHQT01 (sample SAMEA3879547, study PRJEB24766) | human gut metagenome | biome: human-associated habitat; feature: feces | place: USA | collected 1985/1987
GTTTTACACGGAAATGCTGAACACGGTTCACCGGCATGAGCTTTCTCAAATTCAAGATCGCGAGTTTCTGCGATTAATTCTCCCGGATAGGAATGTTGTCCGACACAATATACATTTTCACATGGTTTTTTACAGATATGACCATTCCATCCGTCACTATGCCATGCCAGCCTTACACTCATATGTACAGCCATATTTCTCCTCCTGAATCTTCTTTTATTTCATTACATATTTTTCTTATTCTCACAGACATCCTGATTATTTTACTTACACTCTAATACTTGTTATGCACCTTCTCCGCAAAGCACAGCACATCTTTTATCTCAACTTTTGTCCCATCATCGAGTACTGCCGTTCCACTCATATGTCCGAATACCTGGTGTTGATCCGACACGATCAGTTTATAATCCAGACATGCCGACCGGTCTAATATTGGAAGAAAATCCATCTCGAATCTGCCGTCACTGGACGTAACCTTCCATGGTTTACAGTAATCATCTTCCGGTATCACGAATTCTACATCATCAATCTTATGCGCTATCCCATCATAGAAAATCACATTTTCCGAAGCCACCTTTGTATTACCGAATCCATAACCAATGTTGAATCCAAATGCATGCCCGTTCACATCACAGTTCCCGGATCCCCAGTACCAGGTGTTATCATAAGTCCACACACCACGTCCCCAGTCCAATGTTCCAAAGTGCCGGTCCGGATGGAATTCATACCGCTTTCCGTCATATTCCGCATAGCCTTCCGCGCGCATGCAGTTGATTTTCTGATTGAAATAAAAGTGAGCGTTTTTGTCAAACGGAGTCGCGATTACCATAGATTCTTCGGGGAAATCAGAAAGCGTGATGTCGAAAGTCAAAGCGTTGTCACCGTCGAATTTGGCGTGAGTGCCTTTAAGATGGCGGACTTTGCCGTCGTTTTCAAACGTATACGAACTTTTGCCCTGCGTCCATTTCGTCGTGCCTTTTTCCGACGTTTCGGGAAGGTTCATCTTGCCGAGCGGGAACACGACAAGCGCGGTTTTCGTAACGTCGTAAGGTTTGTCGAATTCAAGAATCGACGTGGACAATGCGCCTGCAAAGCCGTTGTCGCCGATAGTGAGCGCAAGCCCGTAATGCTGATTGCCGATGTAGTAATAATCCCATTCCTTAATGCGCCAGTTTTTGGCTTTGACGTCGGAGCGGTGATATTCGTAAAGCATCTTTTTGGCAAAGCCGGGCTCTTTGATATTGCCGTTTTCGTCAAGCAATCTTTGGGGTTTCGTGATCTCGTGTTGCATAATTCCTCCGAACATATATGATTTGATATAATTGATAATAATATGATACGCCTTTGAATATATAAAAGTCAATAAAAACTTAGTGCGGGCGCGCACGCATACACGTACTTTTTTTAGGAAGCGCGATAAAAAACTTGACAAATGTGGTATTTTTGTTTATATTAAAATCGAGGAATTTTACAAGCGGGGAACGGGATTTTTATCGTTCCTTTTTTCGTAAACGCTCCTCGCGCGACCGCGCGACACTTTTTGTAAAGAGGTTTATATGGCACACGATTACGTTATCATATCCGACGCAACCTGCAATCTTCCCAAACAGTTTTACGAGGACGATTTCGCGATTATTCCCATGGACGTCATTATCGACGGCAAAGCGTACGACGCGGATACCCTTTCCAAAAAAGAGTTTTACGACAAAATGCGCGCGGGCGTTTTTCCGTCTACGTCGCTTATCAATACGACCACTGCAATCGATTTCTTCACGCCGTATCTTGAAAAAGGTCAGGACGTGTTTTTCATTTGCTTTTCGTCAAAACTTTCGGGCTCGTTCAAGTCGGTTACGGAAGCCGGGGAAGAACTTCTGGAAAGGTTCCCCGACAGGAGAATTTGCATAATTGACAGTAAGTCGGCTTCGGGCGGCGAAGGCATGCTCGTTTACTACTGCCTGAAAAAACGCCGCGAAGGCGCAAGTTTTCAGGAACTTGTCGACTTTGCAACGTCATTCCGCGACGTCTGCCATCACGACTTCACCGTTAACGATCTTATGCATCTGTATCGCGGCGGAAGGCTCAAAAAATCGGCGGCAATCGTCGGCACGGCAATTCAGGTAAAACCCATTCTCATTGTCGATACGGAAGGCTATCTTGTGCCCATATCCAAGGTTATAGGTCGCAAAATGGCAGTTAAAGCCCTGTTTGATAAAATGTGCGAAAAATCCGAAGGTATCGACAATTCGGAATTCGTTTATATCGAACACGCCGATTGCGAGGCGGACGCTCTCACGCTGAAACAAAAAATCGAGGAGCATTTCGGATATAAAAACATTGTCATAAACGAAATGAGTCCCATCATCGGCGCGCACGTCGGCCCCGAGTGCCTTACCCTTTTCTATATCGGCAAAGACAAGCAAAAATAACCGCTTATTCGTCGAAGAAGACAAGCAAAAAACCGTCAAACTCATTTACAATTTATTTTTTACCGCACAAAAAAGCCTTCCCTTCCGGAAGGCATTTTCTTTGCGTTTAATTAAAGTATGATTTCTCTTGTTCGGTTTTTCACAAATTCGTTCAAGGCGTTCGGTTTCCCTTTGTAATAGTACCAAAGCATTAAATCGAGTTTGTCGATATCGACGTCGGGAAAACTGCGTTTTGTCGCGTCGACAACGTCCGTTATAACTTCCAGATACTCCGCGTAATTGTCCGCGGAAAACGTCGACACGTAATTGCCCCTTGTGGTTTTTTTCCAGTACTTTTTAATCAGATAATAGTTCGCGTAAATCGGCAACACATCGCGCATTACCGAGTCGAACTTTGCAAACTTAGTGTTGCCAAACGCCGCGAGCGATACCACCGTGCAGAATTTCGACGCAAACGAAACGGCGCGTCTTTCGCCCACTCTTCCGCCGAGTTCCTGTACAAGGCTCGGATCGCCGTCTTTAAGGCGTTGTTCCAGATTTTCGACGTTTGCAATACGCTTCGCCATAATATCGATTCCGTTGTTGGTTTTGTTGGATATTTTAATTTTTCTGTTGCCGACAACCGACAAGTGCGTTGAGTTTTCCTTGTCTATACGCTTGCAAACTTCCTTGATTACGTCAATATCGTTCACAAGGTGTCCTTCTCTCAAATAAGAGTTTTTGATGTAATATTGCGCGGATTTTTCATTATCGTCATTTTCGACGCTGTACCTGTCGTTAAGGTCAACCGCCATTTTCAGTCGCAAATAATTCTCTTCCGTGATCAACAACACGCCGTCTCCGTCGAAATCGAATTGTAAGGACAGCAAATCCTTAAATTCTACCTTCTCATATTCGTTGTCGCCTTTTTTGACATATAATTCTTTCACGTTATTTCTCCTATGTTTCCAAAAACCTTACCTTAAAGGTTCTCGCGTCATTCTTCGTCTGTTTCATCGAATTCGTTTTCGTCGTCATCTTCGTCTTCGTCTTCGAATTCGTCAAAATCTTCGTCGTAGAGAGTGTCGTCCGTTTCTTCTTTTGCGAATGTTTCGCGCGCGTCGATATCACGACCGTTTGGTTTTTCCCTGTGTTTTTCCTTATGGCACTCGGGACATAAAACCATAATATTGTCGATTTTCGTTTCGCCGCCCTCGCTGTACAATTCGATGTGATGATATTCCGCTTCTTTATAGTCCTTCAACTTCTTGCCGCAATTTTCGCAAACGCCGCCGGCTTTCGCAAACGCCGCGATTTTTTCTTCGTCGGATATCTGTCTTTTTATATCGAGTTCTTTCGGGTGAATCTTATCGATTAAATATTCTTTAAATGCGTCTTTGCGGAAAGAGATAAGTTCTTTTGACCAACCGCCACGAGTTTTTTCGTAAAATCTTTGCAACGACGAATCGGAATCTCTCCATACTTCCGAATACACTTTATCATGGAAGTTTTCCGTTATCACTCTCACGTCGTTTTCTTTTCCGTTCAAAGCATATCCGTCTTTAAGTTCGCTGATCGCCGTGTATACGATCAGCACCCATACGTGTTTATTGAAATATTGATAGTCGCCGGGATCTGCGGGGAAGCATTTCAACAAATAATTCAAAACGTTAATAACCTTTTTATAAACGACACTGTCAAAATCCAGGTCTTTATATGTATCAAAAAACTCGTTGATTTCGTCGGTGCCGCACTTTTTCGCACCGAATTTTTCAAAATACATAATCCTTGCGACGTCTTCGTAAGTTTGATAGCGCTGCCCTTTTATACCGATTGATTTAGCAATGAAATCATGATTTGCGATTTTTCTCATTACTTCAACGATTTTCCCGGGTTTTGCATTCAGTTTTTCGCCGATTCTCAACGCTTTTCCTCGTTGCAATCTTGAAAAAATCATACGCACCCTTTCGTCGTCGTAATTGGACATCATTTTGAATGCCAGGGAATAATCCAAAAACTTGCCTTGGAGTTTTGAAGGCAAGTCTTTATATTTCTTTCCGTCAAGTTCCGGCGCGGAAAAAACCTTGCTTAATGCAATTTTGCCGTCGTAAAAATCCAGAATACAGTTGATTCGCTGCTGACCGTCAACGATGTAATTGACTTTTTTGCCGTCTTCGTCTTTCTCATTGATAAAGAAAAGCGGCACGGGCTCATTCCTTAATATCGTATCGATAAAACACTGTTTGTCCTTATTCGACCATGCGTCCGGCGGTCTTTGATAAGTTTCGTCAACCTTAAAATTGTCGCGCTGAACAATGAGTTTCCCTATTGTCATTCCCATGATTATTTCTCCTTTGTCGTTGTGTATTTCAATGCCTCGCGTACGGGCATATCGTCAAGTATTTTGAAAATTAAATTGTCGTAACTCACGATTTCGCCGTATGCGGGGTGTTCCGCAACGTCTTCGTAATAAGAGCCGGCGGTAAAAAACCAATCGTGCAAATACGATTTCAAAAGCGGCTTCCCGTCAAGCTTTACGCCTTTCACCGCATCGTATAAGTTTTCCATTTCGGGGATAATCGTATTTTCTTTTTTGGGACACAAATACAACTCGTGAAAGCACCCGATAAACCTTCTTCCCTTATTGCTGCAAAAATTGATTATCTTGCCCTTATCCATTTCAGTTTACACCGCCGTTTGTATATATGCAATACTTTTTCGTTCGAAAACGCCTTTTTTCAAACCAATACTATCTGACAATCAGCGATCCGGTCAGATTGCCCCTGCCAACATAACGCCCGTTTTCGTCAAGCGTAAAATCGTTTTTTGCGATATACCTGCCCTTATAATGAAGGTTTTTGTCATAAATGATAACGTCGCCATTATCTTGGATATGAAGTGTTGCCAAAATACCGCCTCTTTCGTCTCTTAACAATGTTCTTTGCATAAATTTTCCTCCATAATATTATTAGATAGCGTTACGCTATATTCAGCAATTATTAATACAACGATATTGTAAAAAACTTTTCGTACCTTTTACGGTACAATCGCCGTTTTTCGGTCATTTTTTTGAAAAGTCGTATTCGGGCGGGATATCGTATTTTATTTCCGCCTTGTAAACGGGTTTTTTACTTTCCCCCGAAACCCAAAACGTTTTCGGATCGTCGTCGGTCATTTCAAAAGGAATTTTAAGGCTTTTCATAAAACTTAACGCCTCTTTCGTTTGCGGAATGCAGACAAGGTTTTTCGGCAAATACTGCACGGGTTCATATACGCCGCAGTAGTCCGTACTTTTCGCCTTTGCGACGCACCCCGCCACAAGTTTTTCATACAACGCGCCGACCGCTTCGCTTGCGTAGCCCTGCCGCTTAAACTCGTCGTAAATCAATACGGAAATACACGGCTCGTCTTCTTTGTCTTCAAACAAAAGCATTATTTCGCCAACTTGCAATCCCGACGTTTCTTGCAATATTACAAACTTTAAACCGTCGCTTCGTGACGATAAACTTGCAATTTCGCGTTTTTGCATTTTGCGCTGATAATATCCGCACTCGTCGTCGAAATGCGTTTTCGCATACGCTTTCGCAAATTCCAGATGATGCTGCCGAAACCCTTCGATATACAATCTTTTCGTTTGCATCGGCGCATTGAAGTTTGCCGTGCCGTACTTTCTGTCGCGCTTGCTCTTTTCCAAAACTTTCTTGAAATACGCCCACTCTTCTTTTGTGAAATCGGCGCGGTCGTAATGGCGCAAGGATTTATCGAACAGGCAATGAATCGTATTCCAAAGTTCGATATCCGTTTCTTTCGTGTGTGCGGCGAACAAGAATTTGAAAAGACGAAGCGACTCGTTATATTCGTCGCCGAAGTATTCGGTGTCTTTGTATCTTTTTTCAAGATACGACAGGCTTTGGTGTTCGAAGCCGTTTTGTTTCAGCATTTCGTCAACTATTTTTTTGTATTCAAACATGGTTTTCTCCTTTTTACAATATTATGTTATCATCACATATGCACCGTTTGCGGTACATAAAAAAGACCGAAATTACTTTCGGTCTTTCCGTTTGTTTATTCGGTTTTTTCGATAATTTATGCGGACTATAAGTTTTCGAACTCGCGGGTTAAACTGTCGTGAGAAAGGTAGGTGGCGCGGCGGTCAAATGGCGTCGGAGTTGCATTTATTATGCAAAGGTTCTTCCCGTAAAACATATCGACAAGCCCCGCCGCGGGATAAACCGTAAGGCTGCTGCCGCCCACGATAAGCGTATCGGCGCGCCGCACTTCTTCCCACGCACCCTGCCATACGTCGTCGTCAAGCGGCTCCTCATACAAAACGACGTCGGGCTTAATCACGCCTCCGCACTCGCACGTCGGCACGCCCTTTGCGCCGAGAATATAATCGAGGTCATAAAACTTCCCGCAGCGCGTGCAATAATTTCTGTGGACGCTTCCGTGCAGTTCATAAACGTTTTTGCTGCCCGCCGCCTGATGCAATCCGTCGATATTCTGCGTCAGCACCGCCTTGATTTTGCCTTCCTTTTCAAGCCTTGCCAGCGCGATATGCACGACGTTCGGCACGGCGGACGGATATACCATATACTTTTTGTAGTAATCGTAAAAGTCTTTCGTGCGCCGCGTGAAGAAGGTGTGCGAGATAATGATTTCCGGCGGAAGTCCCCACTCGTTTTCGGTGTTGTAAATGCCGTTCTTTCCGCGGAAGTCCGGGATGTTGCTTGCGGTGGATACGCCCGCGCCGCCGAAGAAAACGGCGTATTTGCTGTTGTCGATAATTTCCCTGAGTGTTGCCATAAAACCATTGTACCACCGTTTCCCCGCCGTTGCAACGGCAAAATTTTCTTTTATGATTCACTTTTTCATAAATTTCGGTAAAACGCTTGCCTTAAATATTATCTTGTGCTATATTTTTTACGAACTTGAAAAAAGTTTCCCCGATGGAGCATGGTGTAGTGGCAGCACATAGGCCTCTGACTCCTATGGTGTAGGTTCGATTCCTACTGCTCCTGCCAAAAAAAAAGAAGACTGCGATAAGCGGTCTTTTTTTTACGGAGCAGCGTTTCAAAGAAACGGCGTTTTGCAGTTTAATTATTTTTTTTCTTGCACACTCACTGTATTTGGTGTTATCATAATATATATAGCTTTATGATCAAGGAGAAATTATGAAAGAAAACGCAAAATCCACTCGTCTCGGGTGGAAAATCTGGTTTTCGGCAATCGTTTTCGGGCTTGTAGGTCAGATTGCGTGGGTTGTCGAGAACATGTATTTCGCAACTTTCGCGCAGGACATTTACACAAACTCCGGCAACAGAGATATGGCATACGTCGTAACGACGCTTATGGTCATCTTTTCGGCAATCACCGCAACGGTAACGACGATATTTGCGGGCGGACTTTGCGACAAACTCGGAAAGCGCAAGGTTTTCGTGTCGTACGGATACATCGCCTGGGGGCTTACCATAATGTTGTTTGCGGCAATCCCTATGCGCGCCGACTCACATACTCTGGGGCTCTTAGGCTTTTTGCTTGTCCTGTTCGACTGCATTATGACGTTTGCGGGTTCGACGGCATACGACGCCGCGTTCAACACCTAGACTACCGACGTTACCGACGACACAAACCGCGGAAAAGTCAACACTGTTTTGTCGGTATTGCCCGTGTTTGCGACGGTAATCGTGTTTATCGGGCTCGGATCGCTGTATAAACCCACGAATGAGAGCAACTGGCTGTTTTTCATAGTTTTGGGAATTATCCCCATCGTGGCGGGAATCCTTGCGATTTTTATGATGAAGGACAGCTCCCATATCGTCAAAAATCAAAACCCGGATTTCCTGAAAGAAACCTTTTACGGCTTCCGCAAACAGGTCATCAAAGACAACCGTATGTTGTACGTCTGTCTGGCTACCTCGTGCATTCTGGGCATCTCTCAACAAACGTTTTTCTCATATCTCATCAACTTCGTCCAAAACACGCTGGAACTAGGCGACAACTTCGTCGTGCCCCTTGCGGTCGTTATTATCGGCGCGGCGGTATTCACGGGGGTTATGGGCGTATTGTTTGACAAACTCGGCAGAAAACATTTTTATCTGCCCTTGCTTACGGTCATCGTCGCCTGCACGCTTATCGTGTATCTGATGGAGTTTATGCCGAAAGCCGCGTGGCTTCCCGTGCTGTACGTTGCGGGCATCTTTATGCTGGGTTCGATTCTGAGCCTGAGCGCGGCGCTTATGGCGTCTTTCCAAGACTACATCCCCACGGGCACGGAAGGCAGATTCCAGGGCGTGAGAATGTGCTTCAACGTACTTCTTCCGATGATTATCGGTCCGTTGATCACGCTTATTATCGGGCTTTCGGACGTCGATACGTCGGCGGCAGGCTTCACGCCGCCGTTCAAAATCTTCCTTGCGGCGTCGATCGTTGCGGTACTTGCGTTCCTGCCTTTGTATTTCGTAAGGAAGGACAGCGACAGACTGCGCCTGACGCTTTCCGAAAAACGAGAAAACGCGGCGGCGAAAACGGCACAAACCGAAGAATCTGCCGAAATTACCGAAGAATAAACCGATGTATAACAAAAACGTCGGGACGATTGTCCCGACGCTTTTTTTTGCGTTTCTTTATTTGTATTCTTGAAGTCCCGGCAGATAATCCGAGGACACCCCGAAGTATGAGGCAAGTTTATACAGAGCCGACGCAGTCGGTTCTTGTTGTTTAGATTTCTGCACTTTTTCCATATAAAAAAACCCTCGCGCATTGCGAGGGCTTTCTCGTTTATTGTTTAAGATTATTCGGCTGTTTCTGCATTGTCGCCGTCAAGCGGCACAGCCTTTCTTTCAAACAAAGCCTTGAAATGTGCGCCTTTGAAAATAAAGATTTCGCGACCGATCATCATGCAAAGGAACGAAAGCGTGCCGCCGAACAAGACGTCGCTCATATAGTGCGCGCCCGCGGCGATACGGCTGATTGCAACGATACCCGTGAACGCGATCGTTACCGCATAAATGACGGGACGCGTCCATTTTTTGTCGCCGATGCTCTTCACGAGATCGGGCAGACAAATAAGGGTGTAAATAAGACCTGCCGAATAAGTGTGTCCCGACGGGAACGACTTGCACTGGTCGGAAGGAAGCACGAGTGCCGAGCCCGCTTCCGCAGAATACGGTTTGCGTTTTCCGTTGCTCACCCACCAATCGGTGTACTGACTGAAAGTAGGATCGGCGGCATTCATCGTTCTGAAACGCATGCGGCCGACGGGACCTTTCACAAAGTGTACGATAAGATAGCCCGCCATTGCGACGACGATGACGAACACCCATTTGAAAAGAGCGTCGTTGGTTTCGGGCTTGACGCGCGACCAGGCGAACACAAGGCATGCTCCTTCCGCAATCGCGATAACCGCCGAAATAAGCGTTTTGTAAAATCCGCCCTTCATTTCGACCTCGACGGGGATACCGTTATTGAGCGACGCCGTGACCGCTTCCGTGTAATATTTGAAAACGTCCTGAAGCGTCAAAAAGAATCCGATGAAAACAAGGATTGCGGCAATGACCGAAAGCCAGATTTTCTTGTGGGCGATGCCCCACCAGAACCATATCGCGCCGGCAATCGACACGACGAGATATATGGGACAACTTCCCATCGCCTCAAAGAACAGCGTGAAAACGCTCGTCGAAATATACGCGCCTTCCGGCAACGTGTTTTTCGTGAGAATTTTCGAAATCGACAGATCGCAGTAAGACGCGATAAGTGTCAGTCCCGTGAAAACCACGGCGAACAAAACGAAAGAGATAATCGTTTTCGCGCGCATTGACAGTTGTTTCATAATTTCCTCCAAATTGAATTAAAATAATGTTAACGCATAATTTATGCGACGTAAACTTTCGTTTTTGCCAAGAATGTCCATAAGCTCGGTTGCGCCGCCGGGGGTAACGTCGCGACCTGCGACGGCAACTCGCACCGCCCAGAACAACTGCTGTTTCTTGTATCCGTTCGCCGCGGCGAACTCTTCCGACACCTTGAACAGATTCTCGTTCGTCCATTCGTCGACGCCTTCGTACAAGGGTAAAATCTTTTCAAGGATTTCACGCGCAAGCTCGATAGTCGTCTTGGATTTTTGATGGACGAAAAGCGCGGTATCGAAAGAACCGTACTCGTCAAGGAATGCAACCTTATCGGGAATTTCCGAAAAGATTTCGACGCGGCTCATAAGAATGCGGCCGAGCTTGTCGTAATCGTACTTCCCTTTTGCGCAGCTTTTATCGAAGTAAGGACGGGCGTATTCCATAAACTTTTCAAACGGCAACTCTTTCACGTAAAGTTGATTGAGCCAGCGCATTTTCGCTTCGTCGAATATGCTGCCGCTTTTGGAAAGCCCCGACACGTCGAATTTTTCGATAAGTTCTTCCATCGACATTTTTTCGGTGTTGTCCTTGGGACTCCACCCGAGAAGGGATATATAATTTATTATCGCTTCGGGCAAAAACCCTTTATTTATGAAGTCTTCGAAGTTGGCGTCGCCGTAACGCTTCGAAAGTTTATGCGACGCGTCTTTCATAATGGGCGGAAGGTGCATATACTGCGGTCTTTCCCATCCGAACGCGTCGTAAATCAGATTGTACTTCGGCGTGCTGGAAAGATATTCAACCCCGCGGATAACGTGCGTGATTTTCATAAGGTGGTCGTCGACGACGTTTGCGAAGTTGTACGTCGGCATACCGTCGGACTTAATAAGAATATTGTCTTCGAGTTCCGAATAATCGACGGAAATATCGCCGTAAACCATATCGTGATAAGTGCCCGTCCCGACTTTCGGAATATTCTGGCGGATAACGTACGGCACGCCGTTTTTAAGGTTTTCTTCGACTTCTTCCTTGGAAAGGTGCAAGCAGTGCTTGTCGTAAGTCCTGACTCCGTTCTCGTCGGTCAGTGTTTCAAGGCGTTCCTTCGTGCAGAAGCAGTAGTACGCCCCGCCGAGTTCGATAAGTTTTTTGGCGTATTCCATATATATGGGTTTTCTTTCGCTCTGGATATACGGGCCGTAGTCGCCGCCGACGTCGGGGCCTTCGTCGTGAGTGATTCCCGACGTTTTGAGCGTCCTGTAAATAAGATCTACCGCACCGTCGACAAACCTTTCCTGGTCGGTGTCCTCGATGCGAAGAATAAACGTGCCGTTATTTTTCCTTGCGAAAAGAAAGGCGTAAAGACACGTCCTTAAATTTCCGATGTGCATAAATCCCGTGGGGCTTGGTGCGAAACGGGTTCTTACTTTTTGTTCCATATCAGTATTTTATACCGTCCTTCAAGAAGTTATTTACGTTTTGTTGAATCTGTCCGCCGACGCCGTCTTCAACGAACGAGCAATATCCGAAATCGCTGAATATGTAATGGTCGGCAAGTTTGATTTTGATAAGTTGCAAAGCCGCCGCGATCGCCCGCGTGAGTTCGACGTCCTGAACGCTCGGGGACACGTCGCCCGACGGATGATTGTGCGCGACTACGACCGAAACCGCCTTATATTTCAAAGCGTTGTCCACGACGTCCCTGACGTCCACGCGGACTTCCTGCGGAATACCCGATGAAAGTTTCACAAGTTTGATTACCGTGCTTTTCGCGTCAAGACACAGCATGTAAAACTTTTCGGTCTTTTCGCCGTAGAAAAACGGGCTGAGATACCTGACAAGGTCGCCGCGCGTCGCAATGACGATTTTGCCCTTCTTGTCGCCCGACGCGTACATTCTGAACACGCCTTTCAGACTTGTCAGCAGCAACGCCGCGTTTGCCGTCATACCGTTTACGTCCAGAAGCGCGTCGTAGTCGGCGTTAAGCACCCCGTTGAAACTGCCGAATTTCGAAATAAGCTCGTGCGCGATACCGTTTGTGTCTTTTCGCGGTATTGCGTGATACAAAAGATACTCCAACACCTCGTGCGGCTGTAAACTTTCTATACCCGACAGCAAAATTCGCTCTCTCAT
>OHQT01000985.1_pt1 | contig 12344 bp, 7 predicted proteins | sample 1578221 | NCBI WGS metagenome assembly OHQT01 (sample SAMEA3879547, study PRJEB24766) | human gut metagenome | biome: human-associated habitat; feature: feces | place: USA | collected 1985/1987
TGTCTTCCGGAATTTTCTGCATTCTTGCAAGTAAATCCGCTGTATCATGCTCAGAACCAACTTTTCTTAACGACTCACATGCTGCGAATACAACATCATCATCTGCATCATCAATAAATCTTAACAGCAAGTCCACACTGGTCTGATCATCACTTGCACCAAGAGCCTTAGCTGCTGCAATCTTTTCTTCTTTACTTCCTGTAATTACTTCCTGTATAGCATACCAGTCATGGTGCTTTACATATTTCTCCATTTTTTCATCTAATGTCTTTTTCTTAAATAACATACCGATGCCTTCTTTCATCTTTTTCTATATTATAGTATTGCATTTTCGATATGTAAAATGTATATTTAATATGTCACTTATATCATAATTATATATCGGAGAATTACTATGACCTTAGATTATTACAGAATATTTTACTATGTTGCAAAATATAAGAGTTTCTCTAAAGCTGCGAAATTCTTACATAATAATCAGCCAAATATCACTCGCTGCATGAATATTATGGAAAGTGAACTTGGCTGCACTTTATTTATCCGGTCACACAGAGGAATCAAGCTGACGCCAGAAGGGGAACAACTTTATGCTCATGTAGCGATTGCGATCCAGCAGATTTCTTCTGGAAATGATGAACTAAATCGAACAAAAAATCTGAAATCTGGAACTGTTACGATCGGAGTAAGCGAAACTGCACTTCATTTATTTTTGTTGCCGAAATTAGAGAAGTTTCACAAACTTTATCCACATATTAAATTAAAAATTTCCAACCATTCCACACCACAGGCAATCAAAGCTTTGAGAAAAGGATTCGTTGATTTTAGTATTGTGACAACACCATTGTATTGCGAACATCCACTACAATCGCAACGACTTTGCTCTTTCCGTGACATTTTAATTGGCGGACCTTCTTATAGGGATATTGGTTTTTCACCGAAAAGACTACGTGATCTGCAGGATTTTCCTTTTATTTCATTAAATGAAGGAACAGCAACCAGAAATTTTTATGAGAAATATTTCTATCAGAATCAGTTAGTTTTTTCTCCGGATATGGAAACTGCTACAACGAACCAGATCTTATCTCTGGTGCAGCATGATCTTGGAATTGGTTTCTGTCCGGAAGCTCTTGCTAAGGACTATCTTGATCGTGGTGAAATTATAGAAATTCCTGTAAAGGAACATGCTAATCCACGAGACATTTGTCTCCTTACCGATTCTACCCGACCAATTGGAATTGCTGGGAAAAAATTATTAGAAATACTTATGGATTCGGAGGTGTGATATATATGGAGGAAGAATTTCATAATCATATGCGGATTCCTTGGCATGATTATACAAGAAAAAGTATTGGTCGTCCGATCACGGAAGCTTCGTTAAGTGAGAAAGCCTCGATCATCGGTCGTACTGGAATTATGCTTCTATCTTGCGGAACTGGAGCATGGAGAGTACGAAGTTCTATGAACACACTGGCTAGAGAACTTGGAATTACTTGTACTGCTGATATTGGTTTATTATCAATTGAATATACTTGTATTGATGGTGGTAACTGTTATACAGAATCCCTATGTCTGTTTAATACAGGCGTAAATACATCAAAACTTTATCGAATGGAATTGTTTGTTAACAAATTTTCCAAAAACTGCAAGAAGATGTCTGGAGATGAACTTCATACACTACTTGATCAGATTCATGAAATTCATGGATTTTACTCTCCGCCATTCCTTGGTCTGGCTGCAGCTGTTGCATGCAGTGCATTTACTTTTTTACTCGGTGGCGGACCGATTGAGATGTTTTGTGCATTCTTAGGTGCTGGTGCCGGAAATTTTCTCCGGGCAAAAATGAATCAACATCATTTAACTTTATTCCTATGCACTGCGGCAAGCGTTGCTTTGGCATGTATTGTATACACAATTGCCTTCATGGCATTGAAATCTGGATTTCATATTTCGATACACCATCAAGCTGGTTATATCTGTTCTATGTTATTCATTATTCCAGGATTTCCATTTATCACAAGTGGAATTGACCTTGCAAAATTGGATATGCGTTCCGGACTTGAACGTCTGGCTTACGCACTGATTATCATTGCTGTTGCAACTTTAGCTGCATGGATGCTTGCTTTAGTTCTTCATTTAAAACCGATGGATTTTCTTCCATTGAATTTAAGCAAGTCAGAATACCTGATATTTCGACTGATCGCAAGCTTTTTTGGAGTTTTAGGTTTCTCCGTAATGTTTAACAGTCCATTACAACTTGCTGCTACAGCAGGGATCATTGGAGCAATTGCAAATACAACTCGTCTGGAACTGGTTGATCTTGCATCATTTCCGCCAGCTGCGGCTGCATTCCTTGGAGCTTTGCTTGCTGGTCTTCTAGCATCTATGATCAAGACTTCGATTGGTTATCCTCGGATCTCACTGACTGTGCCATCAATCGTTATTATGGTTCCTGGATTGTATCTGTACCGGGCAATTTATAACATTGGCATTACTTCCATTGATGCTGGTGCATTTTGGTTTACAGAAGCCTTGCTTATTATTATGGCATTACCACTTGGATTGATCTTTGCAAGAATTATTACAGATAAGACGTTTCGACGTTGTTCTTAGAAATGGAAAAATCCCTCTTTGTGATTACTCACAAAGAGGGATTTTGATTTATTAGATTAAGATCATCTAAACAATAGGTAATTCCTATTTATCAGACATTTCTTTTAATCTGTTGTATTTAGCTTCTGCGTTTGCTTTAGCTTCTGCGAACAGTTCTTTAGCTCTTTCAGGGTTCTGACGAGATAAAGCGTTGTAACGAACTTCTCCCATGATGAAGTCTTCGTATTCTGTTGTAGGAGCTTTAGAATCTAAGTGGAATGGATTCTTTCCTTCAGCAGCTAATGCTGGGTTGAATCTGAACAGATTCCAGTATCCAGAAGTAACAGCTTTCTTTTCTTCTGTCTGAGCAATCTTCATTCCACCCTTGATACCATGGTTGATACATGGAGCATATCCGATTACTAATGATGGTCCTGGATAAGCTTCAGCTTCAGCGATTGCTTTAACTGTCTGGTTGTAATCAGCACCCATAGCGATCTGTGCTACATATACATATCCGTAGCTCATTGCGATTGCTGCAAGGTCTTTCTTCTTAGTTTCTTTTCCGCCTGCTGCGAACTGAGCAATAGCACCAGTCTTAGTAGATTTAGATGCCTGTCCACCTGTGTTAGAGTAAACTTCTGTATCAAATACGAATACGTTTACGTCTTCTCCAGATGCTAATACATGGTCAACACCACCGAATCCGATATCGTAAGCCCATCCGTCACCACCGAAGATCCACTGAGATTTCTTAGATAAGAATTCTTTCTTAGCAAGGATTTCTTTGGCAGCGTCACATCCACAAGCTTCTAATGCTGCTACTAATTTATCTGTAGCTGCTCCGTTCTTGCTTCCGTCTGCATATGTGTCTAAGTATTCAGCTGCTGCTGCTTTAACATCTGCGTTATCTGTAGATTCAGCTAATGCAACAACTTTTTCTTTTGTCTGTTCTCTTAATGTATTCTGTCCTGTGAACATACCTAAACCAAACTCTGCGTTATCTTCGAACAGTGAGTTAGCCCAAGCTGGTCCCTGTCCTTTAGCGTTTGTTGTGTATGGTGTAGCAGGTGCAGATCCACCCCAGATAGAAGAACATCCTGTTGCGTTTGCGATGTACATTCTTTCACCGAATAACTGAGTGATCAGTTTAGCGTAAGGTGTTTCACCACAACCAGCACATGCTCCTGAGAACTCAAGCATTGGCTGTCTGAACTGGCTTCCTTTAACGGAATCAGCTTTGAATTTAGCAAGTACTTCTTCTTTAGCTGGTAATTTCTGACCATAGTCATAAACTTCCTGCTGATCTCTCTGAGAATCTAATCCCTGCATTGTAAGAGCTTTTTCACCCTTCTTACCTGGACAGATGTTTACACAAGATCCGCATCCTAAACAGTCAAGAACTGTAACTGTCATAGCGAATTTGTATCCTGGCATTCCAGTCATATCAGCTGTCTTAGTAGCTGCTGGAGCTGCTTTAGCTTCTTCTTCTGTCATAGCTACTGGACGGATTGTTGCATGAGGACATACATAAGCACAGAAGTTACACTGGATACAGTTATCTGGATTCCAAGAAGGAACGTCTACTGCTACTCCACGTTTTTCAAATGCAGATGCACCTAAAGGCATATGTCCATCTACGTAAGGTACTAAATCGCTAACTTTAAGAGCGTTACCTTCCTGTCCGTTAACGTAGTTCTGTACGTTGTTGATGTAATCAACAAGAGGTTTGTTATCTCCCTTAGCTTCAACAAATAAGCTTTCTGTTTCAGCGTCAGCCCATTCAGCTGGAACTGGTACTTCAACGATAGCTTTTGCACCAGCATCGATAGCATCGTGGTTCATCTTAACGATAGCTTCACCCTTCTTGCTGTAAGAAGCTGTTGCAGCGTCTTTCATATATTTGATAGCATCTTCTTCAGGGATGATTCCTGATAATTTGAAGAATGCAGACTGTAATACAGTATTGATACGTCCACCAAGTCCGATTTCTTTACCGATCTTGATACCATCAATGATATAGAACTTAATGTTGTGTTTAGCTAAGTAAGCTTTTACCTGTCCTGGAAGATGTTCTCCAACTTCTTCTGGAGTCCAGCTGCAGTTTAACAGGAATGTTCCACCGTCTTTTAAGTCCTGAACCATGTTATATTTTGTTAAATATGGTGCACAATGGCAAGCAACAAAGTCAGCTTTGTTGATCAGGTATGTTGATTTGATTGGGTCATCTCCGAAACGTAAGTGGGACATTGTAACACCACCGGATTTCTTAGAATCATAATCAAAGTATGCCTGAGCATATTTGTCTGTATGGTCACCAATGATCTTGATAGAGTTCTTGTTAGCACCAACAGTACCGTCGGCTCCAAGTCCCCAGAATTTACAAGCTACGATGCTGTCTGGAGCTGTAACTGGAGTTTCTCCTCTTTCAAGAGATAAGTTAGTAACATCATCCACGATAGATAATGTAAATTCGTTTTTATCAACGTTTTCGAATGTAGCGATGATATCAGCTGGTGTAGTATCTTTAGAACCTAATCCATAACGTCCACCATTGATTGTGCAGCTTTCGAATTTTGTTCCTCTTAATGCGTTAACAACATCAAGGTATAATGGTTCTCTTGCTCCAGGCTCTTTAGATCTGTCTAATACATTGATAACTTTTGCTGTATCAGGGATTGCTTCTACTAATTTCTCAGCAACGAATGGTCTGTAAAGACGAACTTTAACAACACCGACTTTTTTACCCTGTTTCATTAAGTAATCGATTGTTTCGTCGATTGTTTCACAAACAGATCCCATAGCGATGATTACGCTCTCAGCGTCTTCAGCTCCATAGTAGTTGAATAATTTATAATCTGTTCCGATCTTAGCGTTAACCTGATTCATGTAATCTTCAACGATTGCAGGGAAAGCATTATATGTTGAGTTAGCTGCTTCTCTTGCCTGGAAGAAGATGTCTGGGTTCTGAGCTGATCCACGAAGAACTGGATGTTCTGGGTTTAAGCACTCAGCTCTGAATTTGTCGATTGCTTCATAATCAACCATATCTGCAAGATCATCATAATCCCACATTTCGATTTTCTGAATTTCATGAGATGTTCTAAATCCATCGAAGAAATGTAATACAGGAACACGTCCTTTAATTGTTGCTAAATGAGCTACTGCTCCTAAGTCCATAACTTCCTGAACACTAGAGCTGCAAAGCATTGCGAAACCTGTCTGACGACATGCATAAACGTCAGAGTGGTCACCAAAGATGTTCAGTGCGTGAGATGCAAGTGCACGAGCAGATACATCAAATACGCAAGGCATCTGTTCACCAGCGATCTTATACATGTTAGGGATCATTAATAACAGACCCTGAGATGCTGTATAAGTAGTTGTTAATGCACCAGCTGCTAAAGAACCATGTACAGTTCCTGCTGCTCCTCCTTCAGACTGCATTTCAACTAATTTTACAGGATGTCCGAAAATATTTTTCTTTCCCTGTGTTGCCCACTGGTCAGTTGACTCTGCCATTGGTGAGGATGGTGTAATAGGATAAATTGCTGCAGCTTCTGTAAAAGCATATGATACATGTGCAGCGGCTGTGTTACCATCCATGGTTTTCATTTTTCTTGCCATGTTCTCTTCCTCCTAAAAAATCTCGTGTGAATACATTCACACATTGTTAATCTCTACGTCCACCTAGCATATGGGCGTAGAAAATATCACTACAACTTTCACAAGTTGCTTAAAACATAAACAAAGCTGTATACATATAACTTTTGTATACAGCTTTATTCTACATTATTTGCACAAGTTTTTAAAGAGATTTTTATGTATTTTTAGGTATTTTTTTTTGTACGCCAAAAAAATAACAATCTTTTTGAATCCTTAGTAAAATACTCAAGATTTTGAATTCGTTGTATTTGTGCTATTTGTACTATTTTTATCTTTTGTGCTTGTGCTTTTCGCATTCTTATGTTCATCGAATGTTTTTGTGAAAATATGAGTTCCCTTTTTGCTTCCGTCAGTTCTATAATATAGATAATCATGTTTCTTCGGATGCATCGCAGCCTTGATCGCCGTGTCTGACGGATTACAGATCGGTCCTGCTGGTAACCCTTTCATAACGTAAGTATTATACACCGTTTTCACTTTCAGATCTTTATAATAAACTTTCTTCGCATTATATAATCCATTTGTTGTGGTATACAAAACGGTCGGATCGATCTGAAGTCTCATTTTCGCTGCAAGGCGATTCTCAATGACTCCTGCGATCATCGGACGTTCTGACATATTGCTTGCTTCACGTTCGATCATTGATGCGATCGTCATGATCTCTGCCATAGAACGCTTTCCTTTATAAGACTTCGCAAGTGCTGAATATTTCTTATCGAAATTATCAAGCATCTTCTGGATCAGATCTTCTGGTTTGGAACTTTTGTAAATCTTATAAGTATCCGGATACAGATAACCTTCTAATTTGTACTTTGTTCCCTTCTTTGGGTCAATGTCTTTAATAAAATCGTTTTTATACTGATTTGTATTCTTCGCAGCCTTTATAAATTCATCTGCTTTAAAGACTCCCTGTTTCTCTAGTCGTTTTGCTATCATATCAATGGAATATCCTTCCGGGATCATGACTGTGACGACTCTTCTTGCCTCTGCAAGTTTTCTGGCCTCTTCTGCTTTCTGCTGCCTGTAAGCCATATATTTTCTTCCAGCAAATATACCTCCTGCCACAATGATCACTAGTAAAATGATGACTCCAATGACAAATGGAGCTCTGGAACGATTTCTTCTTCCACGTCTGCGCCCCCTTCTGCGCCTTCTGGAATTATGATCAAAATCTAAATATAAATCCATGATGTCCTCCCAAATTTTTATTATCGTATGATTTTAAAATCATACTGTGTTCCTATGCTATTATACTCGCATTTTGTAGAAATAAAAGCTTTTTCATTAAATTTTGTTCATATTCTTAACTTTTTTGTAATTTTTGTGTAAAAATATGCATATTTTGGATTGTAACTCTTCTGGTCAAACTGCTGTACTTTTTTTAGTATTTCCATTATAATCAAAGCATAGCCGTAAACGGCAAAAGATTATAAAATATAGAAAGGAATTTCATATTATGGCAAATCCAATTGTAACGATCACTATGGAAAATGGTGATGTAATGAAAGCAGAATTATATCCGGAGATCGCTCCGATCACTGTTGAGAACTTTGTAAATCTTGTAAAAGACGGTTTCTATGATGGTTTAACTTTCCATCGTATCATCAACGGATTTATGATCCAGGGTGGATGCCCATTAGGTACAGGAACAGGTGGTCCTGGACATACGATCAAAGGAGAGTTCAGCCAGAACGGTGTGATCAACAACTTAAAACACACTCCTGGTGTTTTATCCATGGCTCGTTCTATGATGCCTGATTCTGCCGGATCACAGTTCTTTATCATGCACAAAGCTGCTCCACATTTAGATGGACAGTACGCAGCATTTGGTAAGATCATCGAAGGAATGGATATTGTAAATAAGATCGCTGAAGTTGCAACAGATTATTCCGATAAACCATTAGAACCACAAATTATGAAGACTGTAACTGTGGAAGAATAGTCAACTATATCCTTACAGCACAGAGCCGGACCATCAATCTTTATTTGTATCCGGCTCTTAATTTTTATAAATATTTAGATGGGGAATGATAATATGAGTGAAAACAACAAACTAATCTTTCTGGATGTCGATGCGACTTTATACAGTAAAGAACAGCGTCTGGTTCCAGAATCTACGATCAAAGCGATCCATGAAGCACAGGAAAATGGTCATAAAGTCCTGATCAACACTGGACGACCTCTTGTTTATTTTGAAAAAGAAATTCTCGATATTGGCTGCGACGGTTATCTTTGTTCTAACGGAGTTCACATCATTCTCAATGGTGAAACGATCTATCACAAAACAGTTCCTGAAACAGTCGTTGAACAAATCAAACGGATTTGCGAAGAAAACAATATCTATGGAACCTTTGAAGGGGAAAAATGTTCTTATTTCCGCGATCATAACGTTGACTTTCATCCACATTATGGATTTATGATCACTGCTTTTGACCTTGCTCCTTATATGGCGCATGAGTTTACATGGGATCATGTTGAAAATCCTGATAAAGCCATTGTATTTACAGGCCCTGGGAGCAATACTTCTGGTTTTGTAGATGCTCTTGACAGTATTTCTGATGCCATGGATTATATTCGAATTGATGATACCCAGTATGAGATTTTATTAAAAGATCATGATAAAGGAACTGGTCTTACATATGTCGCTGATCATCTTAATATCTCTACAGATGACTGCTACGCATTTGGAGATAGTAATAACGATATCTCCATGTTTAAAGCTGCTGGCCATGGAATTGCTATGGGAAATGCCTGTGATGAGTTAAAAGGAATTGCGGAATATGTTACAGATTCCGTAAATGATGATGGGATTTATCATGCATTTAAACATTATCATTTGATTTAATATAAGAGGGGTATTGCAAGTTTTTGTTACTACTTTTGCAATTTAGAAGAAAAGCAGCTAGAAATCTTAAATTTTGATTTCTAACTGCTTTTTCTTTCAATAAATATCAAAGATTACTTTACTATTTAATTTTAATTGTAACCGTCTTGCTCTTTCCGCTTCCATCCACTGCTCTTGCTGTGATCTTCACGGATTTTTTCTTTCCAGCTTTGTATGTTGTTACAGTTCCTTTGGAAGAAACTTTCGCATATTTTGTATTGCTGCTTGACCATTTTAAAGTTCTATTTGCCCCTGAAGATGCGCTTGTTTTTCCTTTCAGATATAACTTCTTACCAGCTTTTACTGATTTAACTCCAGAAATGTAGACTTTCTTTACGATACCTTTCTTGACATAAATCTTATATGACGCTTTCTTACCACTTCCGTCTTTGGCTGTCGCTGTGATCGTTACTGTTTTTCCACCCATTTTCTTCTTCGTTGTAACGACACCGCTGCTGCTGACTGTTGCAACTTTTGTATTGCTTGATTTCCATGTAACACCTTTATTGTATGCGTTGGATGGTGTTACGGTCGCCTTTAATGTTACTTTCTTACCAGTTGCGATCTTGTTAGATGTTGTTGTTGTGATCGTAATCTTGCTGACTTTGATATTTTCTACTGTTACGATGCAGTACATTACATTTCCGTCAGATGTTATTGCCGTAATAATTGCTTTTCCTGCAGCCTTAGCTGTTAATTTACCTGCTGCATCAACTGTTACAACTGCTTCGTTAGAAGATGTCCATTTTACTGTTCCGATTGAAGCTGTTGCATAATCTGGTAAATATGTGATCTTCAACTGTTCTGTCTTGCCTGGATTTAATGTTACAAATGTTTTGTTTAATACAACCGCCTGTGTAGGAATCTTACCTGTTTCATCTGTTGTGTAAACTTTGATCGTTTTTGTTGTTGTTCCAGCTTTTAATGTCAGTGTTGCCATCTGACCTTTTGTTCCGGCTTTGATCTTATCTCCTGTAATAGATACTGCTGCCAGATTAGATGATGTGAACGTGCATGCTTCTTTGCTGTCTACGAATACACCTTTTGTAAACTGCTGTATTGTTAATTCCTTTCCTTCTTTTAGATACAGGCTGTCACTTAAGAATGACATTCTTGTCGCTGTGCTTGCTGTTGTTGGCAGATATAATGATTCTAACTGTGCTTTCAGATCATTTAATGCTGTAAAATCTGTCACAGATGTTCCTCTTAGATAGAGTGTTTTTAGCTGTTTTAAATTCTTTATGAAACTGATGTCTGTGATGTTTTTGTTGTTTTCGAGGTCGATCTTTGTGCAATTAACTGCTTCGGATAAACCTGCTAAATCTGCATTCGTCAGATCTTTATTTTCTAAATTTATAGATTTTACATTTTTGATCTCTTCTGTTGAGATCATTCCATCATTATTTGCATCTGCCTCTAATGCATCGTATACTTTGTAGCTTGTCAATGGAATGATATCTTTTCCTACGGCTGCTACCTGAATCTCAATCGTTGCTGTATATGTCTTTCCTGCTCTTACTACTACCGCTTCTACCGTTGCTTTTCCTGCTGCTTTTGGTTCCAGATAGTATGTCTTTGTTCCATCCTGTGCTGTTTCTGTGCGGATATTTAAGATCTTTGTATCTTTTGATGTGATCGTTACTACATCATCTTTTTCCAGATTATTTAACTTGATCTGTTTCTTAAATGCTCCTACACTTACATTTGGATCATTTTTATCAAACTCTGGTGTTGTTGCACTTTTGGCTGTCACATTTACTGGAATCGTTGCAGATACTGTTGGTGTTGTTGTACTCTCAACTTTTAAATTCGTCGTTCCTGCTTCTGCTGTATCCACTGCTTCCAGACTTATGGATCCATCTGACTGAACCTGGATTGATTTTAATTTTGCTGTTGTTCCTGCTGCTACTTCCTCAGAATACTTAACATCTTTGCATCCTTTTAAAATTCCTTTTGGAAGGATAGGATCATTTGTTTTGGCTCCTTTTTCTACTGTGATCGGATCTTTCTTGATCAACGCAATTCTGTCTGCTGTGGAAACCTTTGTACCTTCCAGATTGATTTCCTTTAGATTCGTCATAGATTTTAATGCATCAATCTTACTTACATTTGTATTCTTGCTTAAATCTAATTTTTCACAACCAGTTGCATACTGAAGATATGCTACTTCTGTATCTGTCAGACCTTTGTCAGAAAGATTGATCTCTGTCTTCGCTGCTAAGTCTGCTTTAGTAAGTTCACCTTCTTCCTTTCCACTAAATACCTGATACATTGTTTGTGAGGTAAATGGAATAACATTATCATCTTTGCTTAAATTAAATTCAAGCTGAGCACTTACTCCATCTAATGGCTTTTTATTCTTTTCAAATGTTGCTATTACAGTAACTTTTCCGCTGTCTTTTAATGCGATTGGCATATACTTCACAACTTCTGTTCCATCTGCTTGTTTGAAAGTCTTTTGTTCAATCTTTAATGCTTTTTCATCAGAAATATTGAAGTTGACTTTATCGAAATCTTTTGCCTGCGTTCCCTGGAATTCATAATACTTGAAATTTCCTACTGTTACATTCTGGGATTCTGCTGCAAATGAAATCCCACTTGTAACTGTTGGTGTGGTTGTACCTTCCTGTGTCACCGCTGCCTGATTCCCCTGATCTGCTGTTGCCGCCATTACCGTAAATCCGTTGACCGGTATCATGGATATACTGAGCAGACATGCTAACAGTTTCTTTCTGCTCTTTCCATTTAAGTGTCTGAATACTTTCCATCCTTTTTGCATGAAATTCGTCCTCCTTTTCTTCATGTTTGAATCTGCATATTGCTTTGTTTATTATAACACTTTTTTGTGTAGAATGCATAAAAGAGTGATCGATCTGATCACTCTTTTAGCACATTTTGAGATTATTTAATTTTAATCGTTACAGTTGCTTTCTTTCCACGTACTTTTTTCCGTGGAATCTTAGTCTTCTTCATAAGTGAAAGCTCCCTATTAACTTATTATCCCTATTTACAATTACTATACTTTTTTAATTATACTCCTGCATTAATCTTTATTCAATGTATTTGTTCACATTTTATACACATTTTTCATGCATACAACAACAATAAAAAGACTAGGACAATCAGTTTTGGAAGATGTATATCTATACAATCCAAAACTGACTATCCTAGTCTTTTGTTCATTAGAGTTTTTATTTAATTATTT
>OHQT01000986.1_pt1 | contig 12342 bp, 10 predicted proteins | sample 1578221 | NCBI WGS metagenome assembly OHQT01 (sample SAMEA3879547, study PRJEB24766) | human gut metagenome | biome: human-associated habitat; feature: feces | place: USA | collected 1985/1987
ACACGGCCAACAACATCATCGGACTTCATTGTAAGGATCTCCTGGAGTGTATATGCAGCACCATATGCCTCAAGAGCCCAAACCTCCATCTCTCCGAAACGCTGTCCACCGAACTGTGCCTTACCACCGAGTGGCTGCTGTGTAACTAATGAGTAAGGACCTGTTGAACGTGCATGGATCTTATCGTCAACAAGATGATGCAGCTTAAGGTAATGCATGTGTCCGATAGTTGTCTTTCCATCGAAGCACTCACCTGTTCTACCATCACGGAGCTGAACCTTACCTGTTCTGTTGATAGGCACGCCCTTCCACTCTGCTCTGTGGTCTCTGTTCGTGTAGAGGTAATCCATAACCTCAGGCTTTACTGTATCCTTGTACTTAGCCTCGAAGTCTTCCCATGTACCATTTGCATAGTCATTGGCCATCTCCAGTGTATCCATGATGTCAAACTCTGTAGCACCATTGAATACAGGAGTGGATACCTTGAATCCAAGAACCTGTGAAGCAAGTCCGAGATGGATCTCGAGGACCTGTCCGATGTTCATTCGCGAAGGAACGCCCAGTGGGTTAAGCACGATATCAAGAGGACGTCCGTTTGGAAGGAATGGCATATCCTCAACAGGGAGCACTCGTGAAACTACACCCTTGTTACCATGACGACCAGCCATCTTATCTCCGACCTGGATCTTTCTCTTCTGTGCTATATATACTCTGACCTTCTTGTCTACGCCTGCCGGAAGATCGTCTCCATCAGCACGTGTAAATACCTTTGCATCTATAACAATACCGAATGCTCCGTGTGGAACCTTCAGTGATGTATCTCTTACCTCTCTTGCCTTCTCACCGAAGATGGCACGAAGAAGTCTCTCCTCTGCTGTCAGCTCAGTCTCTCCCTTTGGAGTAACCTTTCCAACGAGGATATCACCGGCACGAACCTCTGCGCCGATTCTGATGATACCATTCTCATCAAGATCCTTGAGGACATCATTTGACAGACCTGCAAGATCTCTTGTGATCTCCTCCTTACCAAGCTTGGTATCACGAGCCTCACACTCGTATTTCTCTATATGAATTGATGTGTATACATCATCCTGTACAAGTCTCTCGCTGAGAAGAACCGCATCCTCGTAGTTGTAACCTTCCCATGTCATGAAACCGATCAGTGGGTTCTTACCAAGTGCGATCTCTCCGCCAGATGTTGAAGGGCCATCTGCGATAACCTCTCCAGCCTTTACGTGGTCACCCTTGAACACGATAGGTCTCTGGTTCATACAGTTACCCTGGTTGCTTCGTGCAAACTTGATGATGTGATATACATCCTTTGTTCCATCCTCATCTGCTCTTACACATACCTCTGTGCTGTTTGAATATTCTACAACACCGTCTCTCTTGGCAACAACGCAAACACCTGAATCTACAGCAGCCTTTGCCTCCATACCTGTTCCAACCACTGCTGACTCTGTCATCATAAGAGGAACCGCCTGACGCTGCATGTTTGATCCCATGAGGGCACGGTTAGCATCATCGTTCTGAAGGAATGGGATCATCGATGTAGCAACTGAGAATACCATCTTAGGTGATACATCCATGAGATCAACCTTTGACTTAGGGAACTCGGTTGTATCAGCTCTGAATCTTCCTGATACATTGTTCTTGACAAAGTGTCCATTCTCATCTATAGGCTCATTAGCCTGTACTACTCTGTATCTGTCCTCCTCGTCTGCTGTAAGGTAAACAACCTCATCTGTAACAACAGGGTTAGAAGGATCTGTCTTATCAAGCTTTCTATATGGAGCCTCAACGAAACCATACTCGTTGATACGCGCATATGTAGCCAGTGAGTTGATAAGTCCGATGTTAGGACCCTCAGGGGTCTCGATAGGACACATTCTACCGTAGTGTGTATAGTGTACATCTCGGACCTCGAATCCGGCTCTGTCTCGTGAAAGTCCACCAGGGCCAAGGGCTGAAAGTCTTCTCTTATGAGTCAGTTCTGACAGAGGGTTATTCTGATCCATAAACTGTGACAACTGTGAACTTCCGAAGAACTCCTTAACAGCAGCCGTTACAGGCTTGATATTGATAAGGGACTGAGGTGTGATAGACTCAGCATCCTGTGTTGTCATTCTCTCTCTTACAACTCTCTCAAGTCTTGAAAGACCGATTCTATACTGGTTCTGAAGAAGCTCTCCAACCGCTCTGATACGTCTGTTGCCCAGATGGTCGATGTCATCGTCATTACCAATGCCATACTCGAGGTGAATGTTGTAATTTATGGAAGCAAATATGTCTTCCTTTGTAATATGCTTTGGTACGAGGTCTGACATGTCTCTCTCTATGGCAGCCTTGAGCTTCTCTGTATCATCGCCATACTCCTCGAGGAGTCCCTCGAGAACCGGATAATATACTCTCTCCACAATGCCAAGCTCAGCAGGATCAAAATCCACATAATTGGCAATGTTGACCATCATATTAGAAAGAACCTTAACGTTTCTCTCCTCTGTCTGGATCATAACATAAGGAACTGCTGCATCCTGAATTGTGTCTGCAAGCTCCTCTGATACTGTTGTTCCAGCTTCAGCGATAACCTCTCCTGTGCTAGGATCGATAGCATCCTCAGCAAGGACATGTCCTGCTATACGAGCCTTGAGAGCAAGCTTCTTGTTGAACTTGTAACGTCCAACCTTTGCAAGATCGTATCTTCTCGCATCAAAGAACATAGCATTAATAAGGCTCTCTGCATTCTCAACTACTGAAGGCTCGTCTGGTCTGATCTTCTTGTAAAGCTCTACCACGCCCTCTGCATATGACTTTGCAGGATCCTTGTTAAGACTCTCCATGATCTTTGGCTCCTCGCCAAATAAATCTATGATCTCCTGATCTGTTCCAAGACCAAGTGCACGGATAAGAACAGTCACAGGTACCTTTCTGGTTCTATCCACACGAACATAGAATACATCGTTGGAATCTGTCTCATACTCCAGCCATGCACCTCTGTTAGGAATTACTGTACATGCATACAGCTTCTTACCAACCTTATCATGTGTTATATCATAGTAAATACCAGGTGAACGCACTAACTGGCTTACTATAACTCGCTCTGCACCATTGATAACGAATGTTCCTGTCTCTGTCATAAGAGGAAGATCACCCATGAATATCTCATGATCTGACATCTCCTTAGCATCTCCGACTCTGAGTCTGACCTTGACTCTGAGAGGCGCCGCATATGTTGCATCTCTCTCCTTGCATTCCTCGATACTGTACTTCAAGTCATCTTTACAGAACTGAAAATCTACGAACTCAAGACTATACTGTCCAGAGTAATCAGTGATAGGAGAAATATCCCTGAATGCTTCCTTCAGACCGTCAGTTAAGAACCAGTTGTATGAATTCTTCTGAACCTCTATGAAGTTAGGCATCTCCAGGACGTCCTTCTGCTTAGCGTAGCTCATTCTGTAGCCTTTTCCAGACTTGACAGGACTAATTCTGTTCTTTTCCATCGACACATTCACCCCTTGGAATTTATTTTTATGCTTTTTAAGACAAACCTTAGTTTAAATAAGTGTTTTAAAGCCATTTATCACCATATTATGATGTGTATGCACACGAAGCCATAATAGTGACAGTTTACTATCCTAACAGCAAATGCAATATTTGTCAACTATATTTTGGAAATTTTTTAGATTTTTTTATTAATTGAGAAAAGATGTATAGAAAAACCGGCCCGGCGGGATGAGATTCATCTCCGCCAGGCCGAATAAAGTCTGATAATAAAATAAGGATCAAATTACTTTAATGTAACCTTAGCGCCCTCAGCCTCAAGCTTAGCCTTGATGTCCTCAGCCTCTTCCTTAGAAGCCTGCTCCTTAACAACCTTAGGAGCTCCGTCAACTACATCCTTAGCTTCCTTCAGGCCCAGACCGGTTACTTCACGAACAACCTTGATAACCTTAACCTTCTCAGCGCCAACCTCGGTCAGCTCTACGTCGAACTCAGTCTTCTCTTCTGCTGCTTCAGCAGGGCCAGCTGCTGCTACAACAACGCCAGCTGCTGCAGATACGCCGAACTCCTCCTCGCAAGCCTTTACGAGATCATTTAACTCTAATACAGATAACTCTTTGATAGCATCGATTAATTCCTGTGCTGTTAATTTAGCCATTTTAATTTCCTCCATTTGAAATATTTTGATTGATTGTCAATTAGCTGCAATTATTATTCAGCTGTGGGTGCTGCTTCGCAAGCTGCTGCGCCGCCTTTTTCAGCCAGCTGATTCATAACACGTGCAAAATTGGTGATAGGACTCTGTAAGCTGCCAAGCAGTTTGGAAATGAGTACGTCTCTGGAAGGGATGTTAGCGATTGCAGCCATACCCTTAGCATCATAAACAGTACCTTCTACCACACCGGCCTTGATCTCAAGCTTATCAGCAGTCTTAGCGAACTGAGCCAGTACTCTTGCAGGAGCGGTTGCATCCTCGGTAGAGTAAGCCATTGCGCTGGGTCCTTCCAGATACTCGGACAGACCTTCGAACTGTGTACCCTTGAACGCAAAGTTCATCATGGTGTTCTTGTAAACCTTGTAGCTAACTCCTGCCTCACGTAAGCTCTTACGTAACTGGGTATCCTGCTCAACAGTAAGTCCACGGTAGTCTACCAGAACTACAGACTGGGCATCTTTGATACCAGCAGAAATCTCTTCTACTACAGGCTGTTTTAATTCAACTTTTGCCATTTCTTTACCTCCTTATAGATTTTGTGCCGATAAGAAGAATATAAATAGAATCCTGCTCGCAGGATTCTACGCCTGCGGCGAATCGCTTTAGCGATATATTCCACTTCGCCGCAGTGCGATCCTCGCGGAGCGTTTTGCTTTATAGGATAAAATCCTATAAAGTAAAAAAAACTCTCTGTGAAGACACAGAGAGATGATATCATCATACTTATCTCCTCGGCAGGACTTACGCTCGGTCTCCCTTGCACCTGCTGTCTTCGGCATGGTTTTACAACCTCAGATAGAATAGCATGGGAGACCGTGTTTGTCAAGGATTATTTAATAATTTTCTGCATGAATTTCAAAATAGCTCTGGGGATGATTACATACGGGGCAAACCTCCGGTGCCTTGGTGCCTACCACGATGTGCCCGCAGTTGCGGCACTCCCATACCTTCACTTCACTCTTCTCGAACACTTTTGCTGTCTCCACGTTCTTTAACAGTTCGCGGTATCTTTCCTCATGATGCTTTTCGATCTCTCCAACCATACGGAATTTCTGCGCCAGTTCAGGGAATCCCTCATTCTCTGCAGTTGCCGCAAAATCTTCATACATATCAGTCCACTCGAAATTCTCACCTTCGGATGCTGCAGCAAGATTTGCTTTGGTATCACCGATGCCGTTCAGTTCCTTGAACCACATTTTTGCATGTTCTTTCTCATTATCTGCAGTCTTTAAGAAAATAGCTGCGATCTGCTCATACCCTTCCTTCTTTGCTACAGATGAAAAATAAGTATATTTGTTACGTGCCTGGGACTCTCCGGCATATGCCGCCTGGAGATTTTTCTCTGTCTGGGTTCCCTGATATTTGTTCATGGTGTTTTCTCCTTCTCTTTTCATCTACTATACCTTTTGGAGGTAACCTTTATTCTAAAACATACGGTTTCTCCGTTCTTCGAACGTTCGAATTCGTAACCAGCATACCTGCAGGCAGCCAGTTATTGTTTCCTAAGGATAAATGTATTCTATCACAAAAACCGCCTCACTGAAAACAGTGAAGCGGCTCTTTTGCATTCGTTATCTAATTAGATTAGAGATCAGATTAGAACTTTGCTACGCTAACCTTAACGCCAGGTCCCATAGTGCTGGTCAGAGTGATGCTTCTCAGATACTGACCCTTTAATGCGCTGGGCTTAGCCTTTACGATAGCGTCCATAAGTGCATTGAAGTTCTCCTGCAGAGCTTCCTCAGAGAAAGAAGCCTTACCAACGGGAACATGCACGATGTTGGTCTTATCAAGTCTGTATTCAATCTTACCGGCTTTGATATCGTTAACTGCCTTGGTTACATCCATGGTTACGGTACCAGCCTTAGGGTTAGGCATTAAGCCCTTAGGTCCGAGAACCTTACCCAGACGACCTACAACGCCCATCATATCAGGGGTTGCTACTACAACGTCGAAGTCCAGCCATCCTTCGTTCTGGATCTTCGGGATCAGCTCCTCGCCACCAACATAGTCAGCGCCTGCAGCCTCAGCCTCATTGATCTTATCGCCCTTTGCGAATACCAGAACTTTTACAGTCTTACCAGTTCCGTTAGGCAGTACAACTGCGCCACGGATCTGCTGCTCAGCGTGACGTCCGTCACAACCGGTTCTGATGTGAACTTCGATGGTCTCATCGAATTTAGCAGTTGCAGTTTTCTTAACCAGAGCGATAGCATCGCCAGGCTCATAGAATGTAGCACGATCTACCAGCTTGGCAGCTTCGGTATATTTCTTACCATGTTTCATTATTTTACCTCCTAGGTTCCAGCGGCAATATTTTATTCATTGCCTCCCAAATATTTATAAGTTACTCCTCAACAACAATACCCATGCTGCGTGCAGTACCAGCGATCATGCTCATAGCTGCCTCCAGGCTTGCTGCATTCAGATCCGGCATCTTCATCTCAGCGATCTCCTGAACCTTAGCCTTGGAAATGGTAGCTACCTTGGTCTTGTTAGGAACGCCGGAACCGGACTTAATGTTGCAGGCTTTCTTTAACAGTACTGCTGCAGGGGGAGTCTTTGTAACGAAACTAAAGCTTCTGTCTGCATATACAGTAATAACTACGGGAATGATAAGATCTCCCTTGTCTGCTGTTCTTGCGTTGAACTGCTTGGTAAATTCAACGATGTTAACCCCGTGCTGTCCAAGTGCAGGACCAACAGGGGGAGCCGGTGTTGCTTTGCCGGCAGGGATCTGTAACTTGATATATCCTTCTACTTTCTTTGCCATTGTGGCACCTCCTATAATGTGGTAATTCGGCGCAGGCTGCCTTGTTGCTCGCCTCCTGCTCCCACTGGAACGACTTCTCGTTCCTTTCATGCTGCCACTCTCTTCACCTTGCGGTTTCTGAGAGTTTTATATTTTATCTCCGGAATTGCCCGTGAGAAAAAATATCCTTGTAAGCTTATTAAAGCTTTCTGACCTCTGCAAAGCTGATTTCCACAGGGGTCTCTCTTCCAAACATTTCTACATTGATCGTAGCTGTCTGTTTGCCATAGTCCAGTTTCTGCACCACGCCGACGGTATCCTTCCATACTCCGGCCACAACAGCAATGCTGTCGCCTTCACCAAAGTCGATGGATACATTCTCGGTCTTAATGCCCAAAGGCTTCATCTCAGCTTCTGTAAGAGGTACAGGTTTACTTCCGGGACCTACGAAACCGGTCACACCACGGGTATTACGAACGACATACCAGGTATCATCGTTCATCTCCATGTTGAGAAGCACATAACCGGGGAACATTTTTTTGGAGACCGTCTTGCGGGCGCCGTCTTTCAGTTCTACGACATCCTGCATGGGAACTCTTACTTCAAGGATCTGTTCTGCCAGACTCTTGTTGTTCTCTATGGTCTTCTCAATATTGGCTTTGACCTTGTTCTCATATCCTGAATAGGTATGGACTACATACCATTTTGCCTCTGCCATACAATCACCCTCGCTCTATAATGATGTTAAGAAGTTTACGCCGTACTGGATAAAATAATCCAGAACCGCAATAATCACACCCACTACAACTGATATTGCAACAACCGCTACGGATTGCTTCAATGTTGATTGTCTGTCCGGCCATGAAATTTTCTTAAATTCAGCTTTTGCGCCTTTAAAGAAACTGGGGCGCTTCTGTTTTTCTGCGGAATCTCCCATTTCGACCTCCCATACTAGAACGGCTGACTATTTGGTTTCTTTGTGCAATGTATGTGTCTTACAGAATCTACAATACTTCTTGGTTTCCATTCTATCAGGATGAGTCTTCTTATCCTTGGTAGTATTGTAGTTACGCTGCTTGCACTCGGTACATGCTAAAGTAATTTTTGTACGCATTTTTCTACCTCCACGTGTTTTCTGATCTCTAAATTTAAGCATAAAAAAAAGACCTAAATCTCATCTCGCTTGGATACTATAACATAATCTGCGGTCTTCGTCAACTGTTTTCCCAAAAATCCCACTATTTTTCTTGTTTCTTCTTATTTATTATGCTATAATGATCGCGTAAAAGTGGGGTATTTGATTTCCCCGTCCCAATTCATCCGCAGGGAAGAAAGGAGATGCCTATGAGTGCTATCATGAACACTGTCTATAATAACTACCTGACCACCTATGCATCAAGACAGATTACAAAATATGACACCCATAAAAAGAGTGAGCTTCGCAGTGTATACAACTCTATCGTAAAGCTGAACAAGGACACTCCCTGGTATCTTCCCACCACCAATAAAGACACACAGCATTATGCCGTGGATTTGAAGGAAAACGCCCGCGAACTGCACAACACCATCGCACAGATCGGCGGACTGGAGACGGATGGACTGTTCCGGAAAAAGAGTGCCTACTCCACAGACGATGATATCGTGGAGGCTTCCTACATAGGCTCCGATACCACCACAGGAGCTTCTCCGGAATTTGATATCGAAGTAAAACAGCTGGCCACGCCGCAGGAGAATCTGGGTTATTTTCTTCCGGATCTGGCAACCACGCTTGCTCCTGCCACCTATTCTTTTGATATTGCAATCAACGATATGAACTATGAATTCCAGTTCAATATTGGCGAGGGTGATACGAACCGGCAGATCACGGAACGTCTGTCCCGTCTGATCAACAACGCGGATATCGGTATCACAGCAGATGTGATGGAATCCGATTCCCGTTACGCACTTCGTCTGACCTCGGATGCTACCGGTGTACCGAACGGCAAGGCCTATCATTTTCAGGTCAGCGATGATCATACCAGCAAGACCTCCGGTGTTGTGGATTACCTCGGACTGAATTATGTCAGTCGTCCTGCCGGCAACGCAAGATTTTTTCTCAATGATGAAGAACGAACCGCTTCTTCCAACCACTTTACAATAGGAAAACTGTTCGATGTACAGTTAAAAGCCGTCAGTCCGGAGGATCAGCCCACACATGTCGGTCTGAAAACAGATACCGAATCCATCACAGACAATATCATCCAGCTGGTAGGCAGTTATAATGAATTTATTAAAACAGCTTCCTTCTACCTGGAGACACAGTCCAGAAGCAAACAGCTGATTCACGAATTCTCCTCCATAGCTTCCCACTACGGTACTTCTCTGGAAAACATGGGAATGCACCTGCAGGAGGATGGTATTCTATCTGTCAATGATGAAAAGCTGCGGCAGACCGCCGCGGAATCCGGGAATGACCTGTCCGGCTTCAATGTACTGAAAGAATTCAGCAGTTCGCTTTTACACAAGAGTGATCAGGTTGCTCTGAATCCTATGAATTATGTAGACAAAAAAATTGTGGCCTACAAAAATCCCGGTCACAATTTTGCCAGTCCTTACATTACCAGCGCTTACAGCGGAATGATGTTTAACAGCTACTGTTGATTCCCTTCCGGGGAATTAACAGTAGCTGTTATTTCATTTTCTGCTTCTGTTTTCTTATTTTGCCTTTTTGGATTTGGCCTTGTACTTATCAATCTGTACAAAATCATCCATCAGCTCCAGAATCTTGTCTCTACCTGTCTGGTTCAGCTTCACGTAGTTCTGCATAACACGGTTTTCCAGAAGCTGTGCTCCCAGAGAGGCATCTCTCTCCAGAGAAGAGAAATCCACCGGGTTCAGGCTCAGCTTGTCACACATCTTGATCACTGTTCCGTACGCCATCCCTTCAATCCCGCGCTCCAATGCAGTCACCAGTGTGCTGTAGGGAATGTTCATCTCCATGGCAAACTGTCTGACACTACGATACTGTCTCAAAATTTCTTTCTTTAAAATCTCCGCCTTAGTCATATTTATTCCTCCACATGTCCTCCAAAATTGGTACAGCTATAATATACGATTTCCCGTTTTCCATTTCAAGTAAAAAACAGAAAATTAAGAATTTCGACGAATTTTTAACAATATTTTTATATTTCTTCCAATTGATCCAGCCAGATCCTGGCACAGGCATCGGACGGCATCCGCAGATCACCTCTGGGTGACAATGCCACACTTCCCACTTTCGGTCCGTCCGGCAGGCAGGAACGCTTAAACTGCTGTGTGAAAAATCTCCGGTAAAAATTCTTCAGCCACTTGCGGATCGTCGGATCGTCATATTTTCCTTCAAAGGTCTCTCTCGCGATCCGGTAGACCTTGTCCGGTGCATAACCGCACCGCAGCATATAATACAGGAAAAAGTCATGCAGTTCGTAAGGACCTACCAGATCTTCCGTCTTCTGTGCAATGTTCCCCTCCACCGGTGGAAGCAGTTCCGGGCTCACCGGCGTATCCAGCACGTCCTTTAGGACTGCGGTAAGCTCTGCATTATTACAGGTATCGGCATAATAGGCCACCAGATGTCTCACCAGTGTTTTGGGCACTCCGGCATTAACGCCATACATGGACATATGATCTCCGTTATAGGTAGCCCACCCTAAGGCCAGTTCCGACATATCTCCCGTGCCGATGACCAGAGCATTTTCCTTGTTGGCAATATCCATGAGCACCTGGGTACGCTCTCTGGCCTGTCCGTTCTCATAGGTGACATCATGGCACTCCATATCCTGACCGATATCCGTAAAATGTCTGGTGACCGATTCCCGGATATCCACCTCCCGCAATGTAGTTCCCAGCGTCTTCGCCAGCAGACAGGCATTCTCATAAGTCCGGTCTGTTGTTCCGAAACAGGGCATGGTCACTGCAATGATCCCCGACCTCGGAAGTCCCAACAGATCAAAAGTGCGCACTGTCACTAAAAGTGCCAGTGTGGAATCCAGTCCTCCTGAAATACCCAGGACCGCTGTCTTACATCCGATATGCTCATATCTCTTTTTCAGGCCGAAAGCCTGAATGGATAAAATATCTTCACATCTGCGGTTGCGTTCTACCATGTCCTCCGGTACAAACGGGTGTGCAGCAAACTTCCGGTCCAGTTTTGTCCCAGTCAGCTGCATGGAAAAAGGAACTGTAAGATAGGGCTTCATCGGTCTCTTTCCGAAGGTACCCATTCGCCTGCGCTCACTGCTTATTTTTAATACATCCAGATCTGTGTAAAGAATTCCCGTAGTAAAACGCGCGGACTGTACCAACAGTGTTCCGTTCTCTGCGATCAGATCATGTCCTCCGAATACCAGATCCTGCGTGGATTCCCCTTCTCCGGCAGAGGTATAGATATAACCGCACAGAAGTCTTGCACTGGAAGCTTTTATCAGAAGGGTACGATAATCATCCTTGGAAACCGTCTCATTGGAGGCCGACAGATTCGCAATAACTGTAGCTCCCATCAGTGCATGCGAGGTAGAAGGCGGCTCTGCCACCCACAGATCTTCGCAGAGCTCACATCCCAATATCAGCTCCGGAAGTTCCTCACACCGGAACAACAGGTTGGATCCGAAAGGAATCACCTGTTTTCCCAGACGATATTCCGTCACCGTTTCCTCTCCCGGTGTGAAATGTCTGCCTTCATAGAACTCCGCATACATAGGGATATTTTTCTTAGGAATCATTCCCAGTATCCTGCCCCGGTACAATACCGCAGCCACATTGTACAGACGGCCGTCCTTGTCCACGGGAAGTCCCACCAGAAATAACGTTTCCAACTGTCCGGTCTCTTCTGCAATCGTAAGCAATGCTTCTTTTGCTTTTTCCAACAAAAGTTCTTGCAAAAAAAGATCGTTACAGGTGTATCCGGTAATACATAATTCCGGAAACACTACGATCTTTGCTCCATGCTCCGCCGCTTCTTTTGCCTGTTCACAGATTACCTGCGCATTATAGACCGGATCCGCCACCCGGATCCTGGGTGTGGCGGATGCTACCTTGACAAATCCCTGTTTCATAAGCTTCCTCGCTTTACTGTATACATTACTGGATCATCTGTTTCAATTCATCCACGGTAAAATTATAGTTTTTATTACAGAAGTGGCAGTTCACTTCGATGGTCTCTCCATCATCGATCATGGACTGCAATTCTTCTCTGCCAATGCTGATCAGTGCTTTTCTCACTCTGTCCTTGCTGCAATTGCAGGCAAATTCCACAGGAAGTGTATCGGTGATCTCCAGATCCATTCCGGAAAGCAGTACTTCCAGCATTCCCTCCGGAGTCTTGCCGGCATCCAGCATAGTAGTAACGGAAGAG
>OHQT01000990.1_pt1 | contig 12310 bp, 9 predicted proteins | sample 1578221 | NCBI WGS metagenome assembly OHQT01 (sample SAMEA3879547, study PRJEB24766) | human gut metagenome | biome: human-associated habitat; feature: feces | place: USA | collected 1985/1987
CCACATGGCCCTCAAGGCACGGCTTGACCTGCTGCTTCATTTCCTTCATCCAGGCGATGACGCCGCGGACGTTGCCGGGGATGCCCAGCTCGCCCGCCTGCCAGGCACCGGTAGCCATAAGGATGTGGGTGTAGCCCATCTTCTTGAGCTCGGCCACGCTCGGGGCCGGAGCGCCGCACTTGACCTCGACGCCGAGGCGCTCCATGAGCGCGACGTCCTTGTCGAGCGCTTCATCGGAGATCCGGAACGCGGGGATCACGTAGCGCGGCACGCCGCCGAGCTTTTCTTCACGCTCGAAGATCGTGGTCTGCACGCCGCCGCGGGCCAGGAAGTAGGCTGCCGCGATGCCGGTCGGGCCGCCGCCGATGATGGCGACCTTCTTTCCCGCCACCTTGGCGGGTGCCTTGACGGACGCCATCAGCGCGTTATAGCCCTTCTGCGCCGCCAGCAGCTTCGTATCCCGGATGCGGACGGACTCCTCGTAGAAGTTGCGGCTGCACTTGGTCTGGCACCGGTGGGCGCAGATGGTGCCGGTGATGAACGGCAGGGGGTTCTTCTCGGTAATGAGCTTCAGCGCGGGGCCGTACAGCCCCTTATTGCACAGCTCCATGTACTCCGGAATGTCCTGCGCGATGGGACAGCCGCCCTTACAGGGCGCGGTGAAGCAGTCGATCCACGGCACCTGCTTCTCGCTCTTGCGGCTGGGCAGGGGCTTGATGGGCTTGACGTGGTGAACGTCGGTGTGGCTGGCGGCGGACAGTTCGCAGATGGCCTGCGTATCCGTTCCGGCAAAGGGCTTGTACGCCATAGGCTCCACCTTCTCCACCATCTGGTGCAGACGGTTATAGCCGCCGGGCTTGAGGATGGTGGTGGCCACGGTGATGGGCCAGATCCCCGCCGCGAACAGCTTGTCGCAGTTGAAATACTCCGCACCGCCGGCGAAGGAGATCCGCATTTTCCCCTCGAACTGACGGGAGATGCGGTGGCACATCTCGATGGTCAGGGGGAACAGGCTGCGGCCGGACATATACATCTCGTCGTTGGGCAGCTCGCCCCGGGTGGTGTCCACCGGGAAGGTATTGGACAGCTTCAGCCCGAACTCCAGCCCCTTGCTGTCCGCCAACGCCTGCAGCCGCTCAAACATGGGCACCGCATCCGCCCACTGCAGATCCTCCCGGAAGTGGTGGTCGTCGAACACGATATAGTCATAGCCCATGCCGTCCAGAATACGGCGGGCGGTCTCGTAGCCCAGAATGGTGGGGTTGCACTTGACAAAGGTGTGCAGGTGCTTCTCGGTGATGAGGTAGGAGGCGATGCGCTCGATCTCATCCGGAGGACAGCCATGGAGGGTGGAGACGGTGACGCTGCGGCTGACGCGGGGGGAGATACCGTCGATATAGTCGCTCTCCGCCGGGAACAGCTCCTTCAAAACCGCCTTGCACTCGCCGAAGATAGCGGTCTTGTCGGCGTCCATCATACCGTCGATGTAGGTGTTGACCTTCTCGCCCTTGATACCCTCCAGATCATAGCCCACGGACATATTGAACACGAAGCCGTCGGGGTCGCCGAGACCGTAGACCTTGCTCAGCACCTTCAGGGCGCACCACGCCTTGATGTACTCGTCCATGGCCTGGGGCACGGTCAGCTCAGTGGACCACTCCTGGTTATAGCCCTCGTCGTTGGCGAGGATACAGGGGCGGGGCACGCAGGCGGCAAGCTCCTCGCCGTCCATCTTCTGCACGGTCTTGACCTCGAAGAAGCGCGCGCCTGCAAAGTAGGCGGCAATGATGTTCTGCGCCAGCTGGCTGTTGGGGCCGGCGGCGGGGCCGAAGGGCGTCTCGATGCGCTCGCCAAAGATGGGCAGGCTCTTGCCCGTGGCGTGGTACGCCTTACGCACGCCGAAGATCTCGCCGGAATTTGCGTATTCCGTCACGACCCAGTTCATCAGGGATTTGAACGGAATGGGATACATTTTTTCAGACATAGGTCATCCTCCTTGTCGTTATGGTTTCAAATAATAGAATTATTTTTGCCGCGACATGTGCGTGGCAAAAATTCATCGCCCCAGCCGCCTTGGGCGGCGACACCAGTGACCGATGTCAACTGGTGAGGGGGAATCTAAAGGGGGGATATATCCCCCCTTTAAGGGCTTTAGTAGGTACGGTGGTTCAAATCGCCCCACAGCTTCTTGGCGGCCTCGAGGATGTGGGCGTTCTCCGCCTCCTCGTCGATACCCACCAGCACGCGATCCTGCATCAGCACCTTACCGGCGGCGATGGTGGTCTGGCACTGGCGGCCGGTCATGCCGAAGATCATGTGGCCGTCGATGTTCTCGTCGGAGAACGGGGTGAACGGCTTATAGTCCATGACGATGATGTCCGCCGCCGCGCCGGTCTTCAGCACGCCCAGCTCATCGGGGAAGTACCGCGCACCGATCTTGGCGTTGTTGTGGAACAGCATATCCGTGACCTCGCACCAGCCCACGTTGGGCAGGCAGTTCTGGCTCCGCTGGGAGCAAAGAGCCACCTTGAGGCTTTCCAGCATATCGTTGGTGTAGGCGTCGGTGCCCATACCCAGCAGGATACCCCGCTTGTAGAGCTGCAAAACCGGACAGATGCCGATGGCGTTGCCCATGTTGGACTCCGGGTTGTTCACCACCATGGTGCCCGTCTCCTTGATAATGTCCATCTCGGCGGTGTTCACATGGATGCAGTGCCCCAGAATGGTCTTTTCCCCCAGAATACCGTGATCCTGCAAACGCTGCACCGGGCGGCGTCCGTAGTTCTGGAGGGAGTCATACACGTCGTTCATGCCCTCGGACACGTGGATGTGATAGCCGGTGCGCCCGTTGTTTGCCTCCACCATGCGGTCAAAGGTCTTGTCGGAGATGGTGAACAGCGCGTGACCGCCGAACATGGCCGCCAGCATGGGGTCGTTCTGCTTCTGGCAGTAGGTGATGAAGTCCGCGTTCTCCTTGATCGCCTGCAGGCACTTCTCCTCGCCGTCGCGGTCACTGACCTCGTAGCACAGGCAGGAGCGCAGACCGAGACGGCGGCTCTCCTCGCTGATGGTGAACAGTGTGCCGGGGATCTCGCCATAGCTGGCGTGGTGGTCGAAGATGGTGGTCACGCCCTGCTTGATGCTGTCCATGTACAGTGCGGTGGCGGAGGCGCGGGTGCCGTCCATCATCAGGTGGCGGTCAATGGCCCACCATGTGCCGTCCAGCACCTCATAGAAGTTGGTGGGGTTGTTGCCCACGATGCTCAGGCCCCGCGCCAGCGCGGAGTAGATGTGGGTATGTGCGTTGATAAGGGCTGGCATGATAACGCCGCCCTTGGCGTCCACGATCTCCGCCTCGGCGTACTTGGCGCGCAGGGCTGCCTCCTCGCCTACCTCCACGATCTTGGTGCCCTCGTAAGCCACTGCGCCGTGCTCGTAATAGCCCTTGCCCTCGCTGTCGCGGGTGATGAGCCGTCCGTTTGTTACCAGAACCATGTGTATTCCTCCTTTTGTTTCCGATAGTGTTCGTATGTTCTCCCCAATATGGCTCTACTCCCCGGTAAACAAAAAGTGCCTCAAACCCCGTCAGGGAGGTTTGAAACACTCAAGCGTCCGCCGAGTGATAGTTTCAGCCCGTGCGCGAAGCACTTCCTTACAGCTACCAATCTTGGATTGTCATTGTTATTTTACAACGATTCCGCCAAAAATGCAACTGTTTTATGCGCCGCTTTTGCCCATTTTTTACGTCCGCCCGTCGATGGCTCCGCTATTTTTATTGTCTATTCCCGGCGAATGTGCTATACTGTCCCCAGAAAACAACATAAGAGGAGGTCTTGTGATGAGATTGCTGTTCAAGGGCGGCTCCGTGGTGACGGGCAAGGGCCCGCGCCGCGCCGACATTCTGGTCGAGGGCGAGAAGATCGTGGATGTCCGCCGCGACATCCCCCCCATCGACGTGCAGGTGGTGGACGTGTCCGGTATGCTGCTGTTCCCCGGCTTTATCGACGCCCACACCCATTTTGATCTGGACGTGTGCAACACCACCACGGCGGACGATTTCGCCTCCGGCTCCCGTGCGGCACTGCGGGGCGGCACCACCACCATCATCGACTTCGCCTGCCCCAATAAGGGCGAGACGCTCCATGACGGTCTGCGGCTGTGGCACGAGAAGGCGGACGGCAGGTGCGCCTGTGACTACGGCTTCCACATGACCATCGACGACTGGAACGATACCATTGAAAGCGAGATCGACGATATGTACGCCGAGGGCATCTCCTCCTTTAAGATGTATATGACGTATCCCGCCATGATGATCGGCGACGAGGCGATGTACAAAGCTCTGAAGAAGCTGAAGGAGAAGGGCGGTATCTGCGGCGTCCACTGCGAGAACGCCGGGGTCATTGACGCGCTGATCGCCGAGAAAAAAGCCAAGGGCGAGAACGGCGTGTACTGCCATCCGGAGACGCGCCCCGACATCATGGAGGCGGAGGCGGTGGGTCGCCTGCTGCGTATCGCCGAGCAGGTGGACATCCCCGTGGTCATCGTCCACACCACCAACATCGAGGCGTTGGACGAGGTGGCAAACGCCCGCTGGCGCGGTCAGAAGGTGTTTGTGGAGACGTGCCCCCAGTATCTTGTGCTGGACGACAGCGTGTACTACAACGAGGACTGGCTGCAAGGTGCCAAGTACGTCTGCTCTCCCCCTCTCCGCAAGAGCGCGGATCGCGAGGCACTGTGGCGCGCCATCCGCCGTGGCGAGGTGCAGACGATCTCCACCGACCATTGCAGCTTCACCACGGCGCAGAAGCTGGCGGGGCGGGAGGATTTCACCACCATCCCCGGCGGCATCCCCGGCGTAGAGACCCGGGGCGAGCTGGTCTATACCTACGGCGTTGCCAAGCGGAAGATCGGTCTGGGAACCATGTGCCGCGTGCTGTCGGAGAACCCCGCCAAGCTGTACGGACTGTACCCCCGCAAGGGCGTCCTCGCCCCCGGCTCCGACGCGGACATCGTGGTATACGACCCCGCCGCCGACCATGTGATCCGCGCCGAGGACATGGTGGGCGCGGCGGATTACAACCCCTACGAGGGCATTGTGACCAAGGGCTCCATCCGGCAGGTCTGGCTGCGGGGCAAGGTCGCCGTCTCCTCCGGGAAGGTGCTGGCCGGTCTCGACGGGAAGTACCTGCCCCGCGGCAAGTGCCAGCTGTAAGGGAGGCGCACCATAATGATGGATACAACGCTTGGGTATCTGCTCTGCTGCCAGTCCCCCGCCCTGTTTCTCTTGGCGGCTTCACTGCTGGTGGCGTATCTGACCGGCAGAGAGCATAAGGTGCGGGCATTCTTCCGCCTGCTGCTGTGTATTCTGTGCGCCGCCGGCGGTGTGGCACTGTACTTTCTCGGTATGTACAAGGAGTATTTCACCATCCGTGACTTCTTCCACATCCGCACGCCGGGCTGGGTCGGACTGGCGGTCGTCGTTTTCTTCCTCCTGCTGACGCTGGTGCGGGCGTTCTTCGCCGCCGCCGATGCCCGCCGGGAGCAGAAGGCTGCCGCCCGCGCCGAAAACCAGCGGCTGCACGAGGCGGCGCAGGAAGCCGCCGCACAGGAGGCGGCACAGCAATTCACGCAGGAAGCCGCCGCGCAGGAAGCCGCACAGCAATTCACGCAGGAAGCCGCCGCACAGGAGGCTGCCGCGCAAAGCTGCCCCGCCCCCTCCCCTGCTCCTACAATACCGGAGCCGGACTGCCCGCCCGCTCCGGCGGCGGTGCCCGATGCCCCGCCCCCTGGGGAGGACACGATGCCGCCCGTCGATTTAGTTGACAATAACGTATAATTATAATGTTATGGTAAACCGCAAAACCGCCCTTGCAGGCGGTTTTGCGGTTTTTGGGGAAAAAGTTGCGGAGAAAAAGAGGATTTCGGACGGTAATTCCGTATAGTATAATGTAAGGTATCATCCATGCCGCGCAAGCGGCGGAAAGGAGGGCTCTCATGCGGTTCAGCGACACATTTCTGGATGAGGTGGTGGCGCGGAACGACATCGCCGACGTGGTGTCAAGCTACGTCGCCCTGACGCGCAAGGGCAGCAACCTGTTCGGTCTTTGCCCGTTCCACAACGAGAAAACGCCCTCCTTCTCCGTTGCGCCGGACAAGCAGATCTACCACTGCTTTGGCTGCAAGAAGGGCGGCTCGGTCATCAATTTCATCATGGAGATCGAGGGGCTGTCCTTCCCGGAGGCGGTGGCGTTTCTGGCGAAGCGCGCCAACCTCCCCCTGCCCGCCGAGGAGGAGCAGACCGGCGCCGACCGTATGCGCCGCCGGGTGCTGGAGCTGAACCGGACGGCGGCGCGGTGGTACTATGAGCAGCTGCAGCAGCCGCAGGGTGCGGCGGTGCAGTCCTATCTGGATCGCCGGCAGATACGGAAAAATATCGCCGTCCGCTTCGGTATGGGCGCGTCGCTGAACGAGTGGGATGCGCTGACGCGTGCCATGCGCGCCAAGGGCTACACCAAGGAGGAGCTGCTGGCGGCGGGACTGGCGGCAGCCGGGAAAAACGGCGGCATTTACGACAAGTTCCGCAACCGTCTGATGCTGCCGGTCATCGACAGCCGGGGCGATGTGGTGGGCTTCGGCAGCCGCGTGATCGACAATTCCTCGCCAAAGTACATGAATACCACCGAGACGGTGGCGTTCAGTAAACGGCGGGTGCTGTACGGGCTGAATCTGGCGAAGAAAACGAAACGCCCCAACATCATCCTGTGCGAAGGCAACCTGGACGTGGTGACGCTGCATCAGGCGGGCTTTGACAACGCCGTGGCGTCCATGGGCACGGCACTGACGCAGGAGCAGGTGCGGCTGCTGAGCCGCTTTACCAAGGAGCTGGTGCTGTGCTACGACAACGACAAGGCGGGACAGCTTGCCACGGACAGAGCCTTGGAGCTGCTGCGAAACACCGAGTTCAAGGTGAAGGTGCTGCGCCTGCCGCAGCGTCTGGTGGACGGAAATTATGTAAAGCAGGATGCGGATGACTTCATCAAATACCAAGGGCGGGACGCCTTTGAAAACCTCCTGTCCGGCAGCGAAAACGGCGTAGAATTCACGATGTCCCAGATCGCCGGAAAGTACGACTTGAAGGACGACAAGGGGCGCATTGGATACGCCGGGGAGATAGCAGAAGCATTATGTAAACTCGACGACCCTGTGGAGCGCGAGGTCTATACCACCCGCGCCGCCGAGGCGGCGTCCCTGCCGGTGGACGCCATGCGGATGGAGGTAAGCCGCGCCGCCAAGCGGCAGCGCGCCAAGGCGCGGAAGCAGCAGGAGCGCAGGGAGCTGAACCCGGCGGCCAGCTTGCAGCCCGCGGAGCGGAGCATCCGCTATCAGAATCTACGCAGTGCCATGGCGGAGGAGGGCGTCATCCGCCTGCTGTCGCAGGACGAGAGCCTGTTCCCCGATGAGACGCCTGTGCGGGCGGAGGAATTCTCCTCTCCCCTGCTGGGACGCATCTACGGGGAGCTGTGGCAGCGGCGCGGTCACGTCAGCATGGCAGCTATGGCAGCCGTGCTGACTGCGGAGGAGATGAACCACCTGACCTCCCTGCTGCAAAAACCGGAATCCACAGCCAACGCGCCCCAGGCGTTGGCGGATTACATACGCATCATCAAGGAAGAATACACTAAGCGCACCGCCGGCTTTGACCCGCTGGCGGCTGCCAGAGACACCTATAAAGACAAAAAAGGCTACGGAGGAAAGCGAACATGACTGACGAAAAATACACGGCGGAGCAGCTGGAGAAGATGGCGGACGCACTGCTGGAGGACGCTCCCGCGCAGGACAAGCCGGCGCAGGACAAGCCCGCCAAAGGCGCGCTGGACGAGAAAACCATCGCCACGCTGCCGGCGGCGTCCCTGCTGAACACCCACGAGAAGCTGAAGGAGCTGTTTACCAAGGGGAAGAAGAAGGGCAAGCTGGATTCCGCCGAGCTGTCCGAGGTGCTGGACGAGATGGATCTGGAGGGCGAGCAGATGGACTCCATCTATGACTCTCTGGAGCAGCTGGGCATCGAGGTGGGCGCGGAGGACTTCCTCGCCGACCTGCCCGATGACGACGGCGAGCCCGCCATGGAGGAGATCGCGGAGATCGAGGAGGAGGAGCTGGTCGATCCCAACACGCTGGTGGACAGCTTCAACATTGACGACCCCGTTCGTATGTACCTGAAGGAGATCGGCAAGGTGCCCCTGCTGACCGCCGACCAGGAGGTGGAGCTGGCCACTACCATGTCCGCCGGACGCGAGGCGGAGGAGCGCGTAGCGCAGGCGGAGGCGGACGGCGAGGTGCTGTCCGACGAGGAGCTGGCGCAGCTGAAAAAACAGATCAAGGCGGGCGAAAAGGCGAAGCAGAGTCTCGCCGAGGCGAACCTCCGTCTGGTGGTGTCTATCGCCAAGCGGTACGTGGGGCGCGGTATGCTGTTCCTCGATCTGATCCAGGAGGGCAACCTCGGTCTTATCAAGGCGGTGGAGAAATTCGACTACACCAAGGGCTACAAGTTCTCCACCTACGCCACCTGGTGGATCCGGCAGGCGATCACCCGCTCCATCGCCGATCAGGCGCGCACCATCCGTATCCCCGTCCACATGGTGGAGACCATCAACAAGGTCATCCGCGTCTCCCGCCAGCTGCTGCAGGAGCTGGGTCACGACCCCAGCCCCGAGGAGATCAGCGAGGAGATGAATATGCCCGTGGACAAGGTACGCGAGATCCTGAAGATCGCGCAGGAGCCCGTGTCGCTGGAAACCCCCATCGGCGAGGAGGAGGACAGCCATCTGGGCGACTTCATCCCCGATGAGGCCGCCAGCGAGCCCAGCGAGGCCGCCAGCTTCACCTTGCTGAAGGAGCAGCTGGTGGACGTGCTCAGCACCCTGACGCCCCGCGAGGAGAAGGTGCTGAAGCTGCGCTTCGGCATCGAGGACGGCCGCACCCGCACGCTGGAGGAGGTCGGCAAGGAGTTCAACGTCACCCGTGAGCGCATCCGCCAGATCGAGGCGAAGGCTCTCCGGAAGCTGCGCCATCCCTCCCGCTCCAAAAAGCTGAAGGACTTCCTGAACTAATATGAAACGGCTGCTTTTGAGCCTGCTGCTGGCGGTGATGCTGCTGCCCGCCGTAACGTACGGCGACGAACCGGCGTACATTTTCAAGCTGTCCGTCAACGGGCGGGAAAGCTGCAACGCCCTCCCCGGCGACACCGTGACCGTCACGGTGACACTGCACCGCACGGCAGGCGACGAGCCCATGTACGCCATGCAGGACGAGGTCACCTTCGATCCCTCTTTCTTCGCCCTCCAGCCGGACAGTCTGCTGCTGCACAGCGGCGTGACCTCCTCCGTGATACCGCTGCGGGACGGACAGCAGGCGGTGTGCCTGCACTTCCTGTCCTTCGGCGACGGCGAGGATTGGGCGGCGGAAACCGTGGTCGCCTCCTTCCAGCTCAAGGTGCTGTCCCGGAACGGCACGGGTGTGCTGTCCCAGCGCAGCTTCCTCGTCTCCTCCCGCGACGGCATGGAGCTGTTCCCCGTCACGACGGAGGACTCCTCCGTGGAGATCTCCGACCAGTGCCATGTGACCTTCGAGAGCAACGGCGGCTCCGCCGTGGAATCACTTACCGTCCCCTGGGGCGAAGCGATTGCCGCCCCGCAGGAGCCCACCCGCGAGGGCTACGACTTCGGCGGCTGGTTCGCAAACTACGACCTGACGCGCCCGTGGGACTTCACCGCGGCGGTGACCCACGACATGACGCTCTATGCCGCGTGGCAGCCCGTCGCCGCGGTTGCCTCCCCCAGTCCGGCGGTGATCGTCGCTATCGCCGTCGCCCTGCTGGCTGCGGTGGTGTGGGGCGTCTCCCACCTGCGGAAAAAGCAGTAGTCTTTATCATTATGTAAACCAACAGCCGCCGGCGGTGCCGGCGGCTGTTGGTTTTACCGCACAAAAAAGTCTCTCTGCTCACGCAGAGGGACTTTTGTATGGAAGTCTTTACTTACTTCAGCTCGACCTTACCGCCGGCCTCCTCGACCTGCTTCTTCATGGCCTCGGCGTCGTCCTTGGACAGAGCTTCCTTCAGGGTGTGGGGCACGCTCTCAACGGCAGCCTTGGCCTCAGCCAGACCCAGACCGGAGATCTCGCGGACGACCTTGATGACCTTGATCTTCTGAGCGGCGTCAAAGCCAGTCAGGACCACGTCGAACTCGGTCTTCTCCTCAGCGGCGGGAGCAGCAGCACCGGCAGCGGGAGCAGCCATGGCAGCGGCGGAAACGCCGAACTCCTCCTCCAGAGCGTGCACCAGCTCGGACAGCTCCAGAACGGTCAAACCCTTGATCTCTTCGATCATAGCAGTAATCTTCTCAGACATTTGTGATAGCCTCCTATTTTTGAGATTTTTGTTAAGTGTTGTGGCGGGCGTCCACCCGCGGGAAAGGGAGCCGAATTACTCGGCGGCTGCGCCGTTCTTCTCGGCGATCTGCTTCAGCACGCAAGCCAGACCGGAAATGGGAGCCAGCATGGTGCCCAGCACCTGTGCCTGAAGCACGGGCAGTGCGGGGATGGACGCGAGAGCGTTCACAGTCTCCATGGAGATGACCTTGCCATCCATGAAGCCGCCCTTGATCTCGAACTTGTCCTTCAGCTTCTTTGCGTAGTCCGCCATCACGCGCGCGGGAGCAACGGGATCGTCAGTGCAGATAGCCAGAGAAGTGGTACCGTTGAGCTGATCGTCCAGTTCGTTCAGACCGCAGTTGTTGAAAGCGAAACGCAGCAGGGTGTTCTTGATGACAGCGTACTCAATGTTGTTCTTGCGGCACTCCGCGCGCAGAGCGGTATCCTCTGCCACGGTGATGCCCTTGTAATCAACAATGACACCGGCTGCGGAACTCTGCAGCTTTTCGGTCAACGCCGCCACGATCGCCTGCTTTTCAGACAGAACCTTTGCGTTGGGCATTCTTTGATTTCACCTCCGTTAGAATTTCGGTGCGTTCAAAAAAGGAAACCGTCCCCATGCCAAAGGACATGAGGACGGTGAAAAGCAATCATAACGATGTGCCATCCTCGGCAGGACTTACGGCATACGCCACCTGCTGTCTTTGGAACGCAACCACTATTATATCCAAGGCCTCACAGCTTGTCAAGCCCAAGATAACAGTATTTCGGCATTTTTTCAGGGCACTTCCTGAAAGAGCCGTCGGGTGCCAAGATACCGAGCCGCCGTTCAGATCTCCGCGCAGATTTTTCGCCGGGCAAGGCGAAGCCTCGCAGGAATACTTTGTGTATTTCAAGAGGCTTCCACGCAGACCGGTGGGAAATATGCCGGTGAGCTGTGCGGTGGAGTCGGTATCGCGGTGCCCTCAACTATTACAGTTGTTTGTTGGCGTTCATCTTCACGCCGGGGCCCATGGTGGAAGCAGCCACGCAGGACTTGATATACTGACCCTTGGCAGCGGCGGGCTTGGCCTTGATGATGGCGCCCATGATGGCGTTGAAGTTCTCGGAGAGCTTCTCGGCGCCGAAGGAGACCTTGCCGATGGGGCAGTGGATGATGTTGGTCTTGTCGAGACGGTACTCGATCTTACCGGCTTTGATCTCCTTGACGGCGGCGGTGACGTTGGGGGTCACGGTGCCGGCCTTGGGGGAGGGCATGAGGCCCTTCGGGCCGAGGACCTTACCAAGACGACCGACGATACCCATCATATCCGGGGTAGCGACGACGACATCGAAATCGAACCAGTTTTCCTTCTGAATCTTTTCAACGAGCTCCATGCCGCCTGCGAAGTCGGCGCCGGCCTCTTTGGCCTCGTCGAGCTTGGCGTCCTTGGCGAACACGAGAACCTTGCGGGTCTTGCCGGTGCCGTTCGGGAGAACGATGGCACCGCGAACCTGCTGGTCAGCATGACGGCTATCAACACCAAGCTTTACATGTACTTCAACTGTTTCGTCAAACTTAGCAGTTGATGTCTTTACAACCAAATCCAATGCTTCGTCAGCATCGTAAAATTTTGTTCTGTCAATCAGCTTAGCACTGTCAACATATTTCTTTCCGTGTTTCATTGTGTTCCTCCCTATAAAGTGGTAAAATCGGATCTTTTCCTCCCACCTGGGCAGTTAGATCAATCGACTACTTCAACGCCCATACTACGAGCTGTACCGGCAATCATACTCATTGCTGTATCGATATTAGCAGCATTTAAGTCTGGCATCTTTAATTCAGCAATCTTCTTGATTTCTTCCTTAGAAATCTTTGCAACCTTTGTCTTGTTTGGTGTAC
>OHQT01000998.1_pt1 | contig 12258 bp, 7 predicted proteins | sample 1578221 | NCBI WGS metagenome assembly OHQT01 (sample SAMEA3879547, study PRJEB24766) | human gut metagenome | biome: human-associated habitat; feature: feces | place: USA | collected 1985/1987
GGCTGCGGCAAGGGCGGCTTTATCTCCCAGCTGGCCTGCGCCCACCCGGAGAACAACTATCTGGGCATTGACATCACCGACAAGGTGCTGATCCTTGCCAAGCGCAAGATCGAGGCCGCTTACACCGAGGCAGGCCGCCCCATCGACAACGTGAAGATCATGAGCACCGACATCGAGCGCATCAAGGGCGTGCTCACCGCCCAGGATACCGTCAGCCGCATCTACATCAACTTCTGCAACCCGTGGAGCAAGAACGCTTCCTCCAACAAGCACCGGCTCACCTATCCCCGCCAGCTCATCCAGTACCGCGAATTCCTGAAGGACGGCGGCGAAATCTACTTCAAGACCGATGACGACGACCTGTTCCGCGACAGCCTGGAGTATTTCCCCGCTTCCGGCTACGAGATCACCTGGAAGACCTTTGACCTGCACGAAAACGAGCCGGAGTGGAACATCCGCACCGAACACGAGGGGATGTTCACCGAGATGGGCATCAAGATCAAGGCCCTGATCGCCAAAAAGCTGCCCGGCGATGCCGCCGTGACCTGGATCGAGCCCAAGGTCCTGAAAAAGAGGAAGGCTGCGGAGGAAGCCGCTGCCGCCGCAAAGGAGGAGTAAGATGTCCTTTTTTGTCAACACCATGGTCTGCGGCTTTTCGCTGTATCAGATCCTGGCGTTTTTCCTGATCTACTCCTGCCTGGGCTGGTGCCTGGAGGTCATCTATGCCGCCGTTTCCACCGGCCAGCTGGTGAACCGCGGCTTTCTGAACGGCCCGGTCTGCCCCATCTACGGCTTTGGCATGATCATCGTGCTGTTCACCCTTTCGCCGCTGGCAGACAACCTGCTGCTGCTCTATCTCGGCGGCGTGATCCTGCCCAGCGTGCTGGAGCTGGTGGGCGGCTGGGCGCTCTACAAGCTCTACCACACCCGGTGGTGGGATTACAGCGACTTCCCCTTCAACATCGGCGGATATATCTGCCTGGAGTTCTCCCTTTTGTGGGGCGTGGGCACCGTTGTGGTGATGAAGGCCGTTCACCCCGTGATCGCGGGCTTTGTGGAGATGGTTCCCCAGATGGTGGGCTTTGTCCTCATGTGCATCCTGTACGCCTGCTACGCCGCCGACGTGGTGGTGACCGCCTTTGCGGCCTCTGACCTGGCCCGTGAGCTGGATGCCCTGGAAAAGGTGGCCGACAGTATGCACGCCGTGTCCGATGCCATGACCGAGCTGCTGGGCACCACCGCCATGGATGTGGACCAGAAGATGGACGAGAGCCGCCTGCAGCTCAAGCTGGCGGCTGCCGAGGCCCGGGACAATGCCGCCAAACTGAGCCCCCGGGATGCCGCTGCCGCCCTGCGCGCCAAGGCCGACGAGGCCATGGAGGCTGCCCGCAAGTCCTCGCAGGAGGCCCGGCTCAATGCCTCTGAGGCCGCCACTGCCGTCAAGCTGGCTGCCAAGGGCACCGCAGAGCGCACGGCAGAGCTGCTCCGTCTGGAACAGCTGGCCGAGGAGCTGCAGGCCCGCAGCGAGGAGATGCGCGCCCGCACCCGGAGCTCTAAGTACTTTGGCAAGGGCCGTATGCTCCGCGCTTACCCCAAGCTGCGCCACGGCGAAAAGCACCGCTCTCTGGACGAGCTGCGGGAGCGCCTGAAGTACGAGCGCAAGCACTGACCCTGACCGCTGCAGCAACCCCAAATGCCCCTGACCGGCTTCTTTCGGTCAGGGGCATTTTCATTTTGCCGCGTCCTCCATAAAGTCAGGCAGATCTTGCGCCGCCGCACGATTTTGTTTTCGTTATGTTTTCCACATTGTACGTTCCTTTTTTGTATACTCTTCCAAATCTATTTTCGTCATATTGACAAAAAAAAAAAAGAGTACCTTATCTTGTGTAATATGCTATTCCTGCTAAAAACTGAAGAATCGGCAAACCAGTCGAAAGGCTGCGACGCAAAGCTACAAGGGCCTGTAATATGGCAGCCAGCTGCACGTTATCCTCTCCGGGTAAGGTAATATGAAACCTTGCACCTCCTTGTGAAGATGCGTCGGCTTCCCTTCAGGAGAGCGAGCGCGCAGCGGGCCTATAAGGGTTCAGAGCGTTGTACCAGCCGTTTGGCCGGTGCGGCGCTCTTTTGTTTTGGCTGAAATAGAGAGAGTTTTTTGGGAAATCATTGAAAGGAGTAAAAAATTATGAGACCCAAGCGTTTGATCAGCTTATTGGTTGCGGTCTGCATGATGATCACCATGCTGCCCCTGTCGGCAGTCACGGCATTTGCAGCAGACACGTCAACTGTACTTACAGCCATCGTTGACGGTTACAAGTATGAGTATAAGGTAAATGCAGACGGTGCTACTGCAACCATCACAGATTTTCGTGGCCCTGTTGATCCAGCGAAAACCCCTGCCCCCTACGACATCCACATACCCTCAGAGTTGGGCGGCTACCCTGTAACCGGTTTGGGAACATATTCATTTTCCGGCTATTTGGATGCTTCTCCCTACCTCCACAACTCGTACCAAATTGGTCGCAACATTCGCTCCGTCGACATTCCACAAGGCGTTACTTCCATCGGCAATCATGCCTTTGAAGAATGCTTTGCTCTGGAGGAGGTCACCATTCCACAAAGCGTTACTTCCATCGGACTAATAGCCTTTGGTGGTTGCTGTAAGCTTACAACGCTTTCGTTAGGTGAGAATGTTGAGACGATCGGCGGGGGTGCCTTTTTTAGATGCTCCAGCCTGAGCAATATCACCATCCCGAAAAAAGTAAAAGTAATTGAATCCGGGTACAGTGGTACACCTTCCTTTTATAGGACCTTTGCCTATTGCTCCAGTCTGAAATACATTATACTCCCTGCTGAATTGACTACTTTCGAAGCCCGTCTGGATGATTGTCCGGCATGTGTCATCTACTACAACAACGACGAGGACCACGCAAAGGATCTGCTTAAAAATAATTATTACCTGCGGGATGCTGTACAGAACGGACACCAGCTTCTTTGCCTCTGCCATGTGACCTTTGATGCCAAGGGCGGCAACCTGACCTACGATAAGGTGCCGGTTTATGAGACCGAAAAAATCACTGAGACCTTGGCAAACAATCTGGAGGAAACCGATCTGGATGCCATCAATCATCCCACCCGTACGGGTTACAATTTCATCGGCTGGTACACCACCCCAGATGGCAAGCCCGAAGATGGCAAGTTTGATGTGAAAGAAACCGCAATTACGAAGGACATCACCCTCTATGCCCGTTGGAAGTTCGACCCCAATGCTCTGGACTGCCACCAGCTGACCGTGACCGGCGGCACTGTTACTGTGAAATACGACGGCAGCGATGTGACCAGCAAGCTGAACAGCAACATTGACGCAGCCACCGGCAAAAAGACCTACTCTGTACCGGACGGCGCAGAGGTGACCGTGACGCTGGACCAGACCGCAGTGCCCAAGGACAAGGTGTTTGACAGCTGGTCTACCGGTGATTTCTCCCTGCCCACAGGTGACTACAAGGCAGAAAGCATCACCTTTACCATGAGCAGTGGTGTGAATGTCTCTGCAAAGTACCGTGATGCCGCCGCTGACGACACCCACGATACCGATACCGCAGTCTGCCACCCGCTGACCGTTACCGGCGGCATTGTTACCGTGAAAAAAGGTGACAAGGATGTGACCGATACCCTGACCGTCACCACTGACGAGACCACCGGCAAAAAGACCTACTCTGTACCGGACGGCGCAACAGTGACCGTGACGCTGGACAAGACCCTGATCCCTGAGGGCATGGTGTTTGACATCTGGTCCACCGGCAAATTCTCTCTGCCGCTGGGTCAGGATTACAAGGCAGAGACCATCACCTTTACCATGAACACCATGAGCAGTGATGTGGATATTGCCGCACAGTACCGCGATGCCACCATTGAAGATGATGGGCCCAATGTGCTGGGCACTGCCGCGATCATTGGTACTGCTGCTGTGGGTACCGCAGTGCTGGGCTATCAGGCCTATTCTCTGGGCGCTGAATTTGCAGGCAAGCTGATGGCTCTGCCCTACTTCCCCAGCAACCGCAGCGCCCTTGCCATGATGCTGTGGGAGGATGCAGGCAAGCCCATGCCCGAATCCGAACTGCTCTACCCCGATGTCGGGCAGGAAGAGCAGGATATGGACCTGCAGCACGCCGCCCGCTGGGCCATGGAAAACGAGCTTATCCCTGACCTGAACGATGAGGGCACGGCTCCGGAAGAGATGAAGTTCTTCCCGGCCAATCCCGTAAGCAAGCTCGATGTGCTGAATGCATGGCAGAAGGCACAGGAGCTCAAGAACAACTAACGCCATCCCCGAATATTCCCAAATATACGTAGAAGCGCCTCATCCTTCACCGGATGGGGCGCTTCTGCGTTGTAATGAGTCGAATTTTCTGTTATACTGTACCTGTCGGCCTTCCGACCCATTTGATGTGGGAAGGAGGTGGTAACCATGGAAATGGTAGTCTCATTTATACTGTCCGTCGCAGCGGGTGTGGTCAGCTACTACATCTGCAAGTGGCTTGAGGAACAGTTCAAGGCCGGTAAGCACTAACCCTTAGCAAGCAGGAAGCCCCCTTGGTATTCGCAGTACCGAGGGGGCTTCTTGTTGCTTTGGTGGAACCATGGAATGGTTCCGTAGTCTCATCTACAACTTTAGTATATGCACTCCTGCGCAAAAAGTCAAGAGGGCCGCCACAGATTTTGTTTCGCATCTGCGCCCGTTTCAGCTTATCACGCCCACAGATCCTCGGGGTACAGGCCCTCCTGGGTTTTCTGGGCGATGGCGGCCACCACGGTGGGCTTATCCTCGCGGTAGGTCACACCGTACCACTTATCGGTGCTCTTGAGCACGGTGACTGCTGCCTTGCCCTCATCGATGAGCTCGCTGGCCACGGTGGGCAGGAAATACTCGCATTTGAGGGGGTTCTTGGGCAGATTCTCACGCAGCCAGCCCGCAAAGCGGCGGTCGGCCTCGTCCAGGAAGCTCTTGCCGAAGCCCCACAGGTTCATGCTGACCGGTGCTTCCACCGGCAGGTCATCCGTGCCCTCACTGGTGAGGGAGGTGCAGCGGATGCCGCCCTCATAGGTCTCGATGCCGGTGCGCTCGGTCACGCTGTGCAGGGTGCCGTCCGGGTTCACCACGCAGACACCGCGAGAGACGGTGCCGTTCTCGGAGACGGTATTTTTGAGCAGGTAGCTCACCATGCAGTAATCGTAAACGGTGCCGTCCTGATGGGTGGACAGATACTCATAGATGACCTTGAAGGCCTCGGGGCCGTAGTAATCGTCCGCGTTGATGACGGCGAAGGGACCATCAATGAGGTCTTTTGCGGCCAGCACGGCGTGGCAGGTGCCCCAGGGCTTGACACGGCCCTCGGGGATGGTGAAGCCTGCGGGCAGCTCATCCAGCTGCTGGAAAGCGTATTTCACGTTCATACCCTGAGAGACGCGGTCACCGATGGCGGCTTTGAAAGCCTCCTCGATCTCGTGCTTGATGACAAAGATCACGGTCTCAAAGCCTGCGCGGTGGGCATCGTACAGGGAGTACTCCACAATGGGCTGACCCTTGGGGCCCACCGGGTCGATCTGCTTCATGCCGCCGTAACGGCTGCCCATGCCGGCAGCCATGACCACCAATACCGGTTTGTTCATTTTTCTTTCCTCCTGCGTCAGTGCGCTGTTCTTTGAATCTATTATACTCCAAATTTTCCCGGGCAACAAGGGACAGCTTTTCCTTGAATTTTTGCATGGATTCTCACCCGCTGCCGTGATAGAATAGAGGCAATGGAGTTTCCGCAGAAAAGGAGAATGCTTATGTCAACCAAAACTGTCTGGATCACCGGCGCGTCCTCCGGCATCGGGCGGGAGTTTGCCCGCCGCTATGCCCGGCTGGGCTTCCGGCTCATTCTGACCGCCCGCCGCCGCGACCGGCTGGAGACCCTTGCCGCTGAGCTCCGGGCGAAACACGGCACCCTCTGCCGCATCGTACCCGCCGACCTTGCGCAGGATGCGCAGGTCACCGCCCTGTGCGAAGCACTGGCAGACGAACGCATCGACCTGTTCCTCAACAACGCGGGCTTTGGTGCCTGCGGTGCCTTTTCCGAGACGGATGAGGGCAAGGAGCTTTCCATGCTGCGGGTGAACGTGCTGGCCATGCACCGGCTGTTCAAGTTCACCCTGCGCAAGATGGAAGCCCAGGGCTTCGGCACCATCCTGAACGTGGCATCCTCGGCGGGCCTGCTGCCGGGCGGGCCCTATATGGCGGGCTACTATGCCTCCAAAGCATACGTTGTCAGCCTGACCCGCGGCGTGGCTGAGGAGCTGCGGGAGCAGCACAGCCCGGTCTATGTCTGTGCCCTCTGCCCCGGCCCCGTGGACACCGAGTTCAACGACCGCGCCGACGTGGTGTTCGCCCTCAAGGGCATCACCCCGGAGCTCTGCGTGGAGGAAGCCATGCGCGGGATGCTCCGCCGCAAGACCATCATCGTGCCCAGCACCCTGATGCGCCTTGCCACCACGGCCCAGAAGCTCGTTCCCACGCCCCTGCTCATGCCCATTCTGGCCCACCAGCAGAAGAAAAAGCTGGGCTGATGGCCGCTTGACAGCGCACCGCCGCTCATGTATCTTAGAGGTATCCGAAAAAGCAGGAGGAAGTCTAATATGGCATGGTTATACCATTTCAATCAGATCGTCACCCACGGCATGGAGGGGTTTCTGGAGACGGCGGTGCCGCTGATCTCCGGGCTGGCTGAGATCATCGGCCTGTTCATCATCGTCACCAGCCTTGTCAAGGCCACCTACCACTATGTGCGGGTCACCTTTTTCCATGGCCAGCACGATTTCCTCCACGAGATGTCCAGCGGCCTGACCACGGCGCTGGAGTTTCTGATGTCGGCGGAGATCGCCAAGACCTTCCTGTTGCAGAATCTGGAATCGGTGGTGCCGCTGGCGGCCACCTTTGCCCTGCGGGCCATGATGAGCCTGATGCTCCACTGGGAGATGGAGGGCGGGCACCGCTCCGGCCGCAAAAAGGAAGAAACGCCCGCCGGTGAGACCAAGAAAAAAGAATGACTTGTAAAGTTTCCCTCTTTTTTCTCGGTTCTGGGTTGTGTAAAACGTAAAAATCGCGCCCCGGCTCTTGACAGTTTTGCACAAAGGGGCTATACTCGTGCCATCGAAAGCAAAGGCGCTGACGGAAGTGATTCCGCCAGCGCCTTTTGTGTTTTCGGGGATATTGCCGCTCGGGGGAAGATAGAGGGTCTCCTGAGTGCAAATGAAACGTTCCTGCGTGCGATCGGCACGGGGAACACCGCACACGCCAAAAGGTTCTGGTGGCCTTGCGGCATCACATTCGTGGGAGGTATGAAAAGTTATGTTCAGCTCCGTCAACACCTGTTGGACGCTGGTTGCAGCGTTCCTTGTCTACTTCATGCAGGCGGGCTTCGCCTTGTGCGAAGCCGGTTTCACCCGTGCCAAGAACACCGGTAATATTCTGATGAAGAATATGATGGACTTCTGCATCGGCACCCCGTGCTACTGGATCATCGGCTTTGGCCTGATGTTCGGCGGCACCGGCGCACTGATCGGCGGCTTCGACCCGTTCATTCAGGGCGATTACAGCCACTTGGGTCTGGATATCCCCCTGTGGGTGTACATCGTGTTCCAGACCGTGTTCTGTGCCACGGCAGCCACCATCGTGTCCGGCTCCATGGCTGAGCGCACCAACTTCAAGGCTTACTGCGTTTATTCCGCTGCCATTTCGCTGGTGGTCTACCCCATCTGCGGCCACTGGATGTGGGGCGGCGGCTGGCTGCAGAGCATGGGCTTCCATGATTTTGCCGGTTCCGCAGCCGTTCACAATGTGGGCGGCGTGATCGCCCTGCTGGGTGCCGCAATGCTCGGCCCCCGTATCGGCAAGTACGATAAGGACGGCAACCCCCACGCCATTCCCGGCCACAACCTGACCGCCGGTGCGCTGGGCGTGTTCATCCTGTGGTTCTGCTGGTTCGGCTTCAACGGCGGCTCTTCCCTGAGCCTTGCCACCGATGAGGCCATGACCCTGACGGGCCTTGTCTGCTTCAACACCAACCTGGCCGCTGCCGTTGCCACCTGCGTGACCATGATCTTCACCTGGCTGCGCTACGGCAAGCCCGATGTCTCCATGACCCTGAACGGCTCTCTGGCCGGTCTGGTCGCCATCACCGCAGGCTGCGACGCGGTCTCTCCCTTCGGTGCCTTCCTCATCGGCTTCGTGGCCGGTGTCCTCGTGGTCCTGAGCGTTGAATTCTTTGATAAGATTGCAAAGATCGATGACCCCGTGGGCGCTGTCTCCGTTCACTTTGCAAACGGCGTGTGGGGCACCATTGCCGTGGGCCTGTTCTCCAACGGCGGCGACGGCGTGGGCAAGGGCCTGTTCTACGGCGGCGGCTTTGCACAGCTGGGCACCCAGCTGCTGGGCCTTATCACCGTTGATGTGTACGTTGTGGCCGTGATGTTCATCATCTTCAAGATCATCGACAAAACCATCGGCCTGCGCGTCCCCGCTGAGGTGGAGATCGACGGCCTGGATATCCACGAGCACGGCCTGACTTCTGCTTACGCCGGTTTCTCCATCTCCGATGCCAACGCCGCTGCCATGGTGCCCAACGAGAACACCGATCTGGGCGAGGATGATGCCTCCAAGGCAAGCGCCGTGCAGATGAACGCTGCCGTGCCTGTGGTCAAGGAGCCTGCCGTCATCCACGATGGCATCTACGACACCGGGATGCACAAAGTGTCCATCATTGCAAAGCTCTCCAAGTTCGATCAGCTCAAGACCGCGCTGAACGATCTGGGCGTGACCGGCATGACCGTGACCCAGGTGATGGGCTGCGGCATCCAGAAGGGCACCACCGAGAAATACCGCGGCGTGCCTGTGGACAGCACCCTGCTGCCCAAGATCAAGGTCGAGGTCATCGTTTCCAAAATCAGCGTGGACGCTGTGGTGGATGCCGCCAAGAAGGCCCTGTACACCGGCCACATCGGCGATGGCAAGATCTTTGTCTACAACGTGACCCGCGTGGTCAAGATCCGCACCGGCGAAGAGGACTTCGCCGCCCTGCAGGATGTGGAGTAATGCTCCGCACAATTTCAACCGCTGTCCCGCTTTGAAAGCGTGACGATATTTGTTCTCCTTGTTCTCCTTTTCCTTTTTCTGAAATCCATTCGGCAGAACCCCTGCTTCCTCCGCACAAGGAAGCAGGGGTTTGTCGTTGTCACCACAATGTGAGCCTCCCTGCAATGGTTCCGGGTTGACATCCCTGTGCGGGCGTGTTATTTTGAAGTGTAAAATTTTCAGTTTTTTTGTATCAGGAGTTTCTATGAGCAACTTGAATGATTTTAACCGCGAGGCCAAAGCCGCCCTGTGGGTGGCCCTGCAATGGCTGCTGCTGGCCGTGCCCACGGGTCTGGTCTGCGGCGCAGTCGGCACAGCGTTCCACCTGAGCGTGGAGTACGTCACCGAGCTGCGGGCCGCGCAGAGCTGGCTGCTGCTCTGCCTGCCGCTGGCGGGCCTTGCCATCGTGGCACTCTACAAGGTCACAAAGTGCGAAGGCGTGGGCACCAACAATGTCATCCGCGCCGTGCAGAGCGGCGAGCCGGTCAGCCCGCTGCTGGTGCCCGCCATCTTTCTGGGCACGGTGCTCACCCACCTGTGCGGCGGTTCTGCCGGCCGCGAGGGTGCCGCTTTGCAGATGGGCGGCAGCATCGGCTGGAACGTGGGAAAACTGCTGCATCTGAGCGATTACGTCCGCCGCACCGCCACCATCAGCGGGATGGCCGCGTTCTTTTCCGCTCTGTTCGGCACCCCGCTGACCGCCGCCCTGTTTGCCATGATGGTGGAGGACGTGGGGCTGACGTTCACTTCTGCCTTTATGCCCGCGTTCACTTCGGCCCTCATTGCTTACGGCGTATCCCTGTTCTTCGGGATCGCCCCGACCAATTTTGTGCTCAATTCCATCCCGCACCTGACGCTGGAAACCGCGCTTCAGACCGCCCTGCTGGGCATTGCCTGTGCCGCCGTGACCCGGCTGTTCTGCTGGACGCTTCACACCCTGGAACACCAGCTGCCCAGGCGGATGCCCAACCCCTGGCTGAGGGCTGCGCTGGGCGGCGTTGCCGTGGTGGCCTTCTCCTACCTGTTCGGTGTCGGGCGGTACAACGGGGCCGGAATGGCCGTCATTGCCGATGCCGTGGAGCAGGGAGTCGCGCTGCCCTGGGATTTTGCCTGCAAGATCTTCCTGACCGCCCTGACCCTGGCAGTAGGCTTCAAAGGCGGCGAGGTGGTGCCCAGCTTCTTCATCGGTGCCACCTTTGGCTGTGTGGCAGGCCCCCTGCTGGGCCTGCCCGCCGGGTTTGCCGGTGCCATCGGTCTGGTCTGCGTGTTCTGCGGTGCCACCAATGCCCTGATCCCCTCCATCCTGCTGGGATTCGAGCTGTTTGGCGGGCAGGGGCTGGAGCTTATTGCGCTGGGCTGCGGCGTGTGCTACATGCTCTCGGGCCACCACGGCCTCTACAGCAGCCAGACCTTTGTCACCAACAAGCTGCGGCCGGAGTACGCCTCCCACAAGTGGCGGGGCAAGCTGAAGAAAAAAGAAGAATGATTTTTCGCAGATTTTCGCCGCGGAGAGCTTGATTTTTTGCCGCCATCGTGCTACAATCAGCGTAGTTTCATCCTGACCAAAGCGATGATGCGGACAAACCGAAGCTCGTTCCCCATGACGCAGAGAGGGCTGCCCCGGATACCGGGTGCTGCAAGCAGCCTGCCGTGCATCGGGCTTCTACCACCGCAGAGCGCAGAGGAGAACCTCTGCCGGGTGCGCCCGTTACAGCACAGCGAGTGGCGTGTTCTCAAGGGCACGCAATTCGGGTGGAACCGTGGAACGCGTGAAATCTTCAGGCGCTTCATCCCGTAAATTTGAGCGGGATGGAGCGCTTTTTTGTTTTAACTTTCATCAAAAGGAGAACCACTATGAAGATCATCTACAAAGACGGCCATGTGGACGAGTGCCCGCAGGACCAGGAACTGCATGTTATCCGCCACACCGCTGCTCACATCATGGCGCAGGCTATCAAGCGCCTGTACCCCGAGGCTGACTTTGCCTTTGGCCCTGCCACCGAGAACGGCTTCTACTACGATGTCGATCTGGGCGACACCAAGCTCACCGATGACGATCTGGCCAACATCGAAAAAGAGATGCGCAAGATCTGCAAGGAAAATCTGGCCATCAAGCCCTTCATCCTGCCCCGTGACGAGGCTGTGAAGCTGATGGAGGAGCGCCAGGAGCATTACAAGATCGAGCACATGGCTGACCTGGCCGACGAGACCGAGTTCAGCTTCTTCCAGCAGGGCGAGTACGTGGATATGTGCATCGGACCCCACCTGACCTACACCAAGGCGCTGAAGGCCTTCAAGATCACCCAGCAGTCCGGCGCATACTGGAAGAACGACAAGGAAAACAAGATGCTGACCCGTATCAACGGTGTGGCATTCCACAACCAGGAAGAGCTGGAAGCCTGGGAGAAGGAGCAGCAGGAGGCTCGTGAGCGCGATCACCGCAAGATCGGCAAGGAGATGGGCCTGTTTATGACCGACGACCTGGTGGGCCGCGGCCTGCCCATGTTCCTGCCCGCAGGCTACACCGTCTGGCAGGAGCTGGAGAACTATATCAAGGAGAAGGAGCGTGCACGCGGCTACCTGCACGTGATGACCCCCTGCATCGGCACCGTGAACCTGTACAAGACCTCCGGCCACTGGGATCACTACCGTGAGAACATGTTCCCCGCCATGGAGATGGAGGGCGAGAGCTATGTGCTGCGCCCGATGAACTGCCCCCACCACATGATGATCTACGCAAATCGTCCCCACTCTTACCGTGACCTGCCCATGCGCATCGGTGAGATCGCACACGACTTCCGTTACGAGTCCTCCGGCACCCTGAAGGGCATCGAGCGCGGCCGTCACTTCTGCCAGAACGATGCTCACCTGTTCTGCACCCCGGAGCAGATCAAGAGCGAGGTCGCAAACGTGTGCGACCTGATCTTTGAGACCTACAAGGACTTCAACATCACCGATTACCGCTGCGTGCTGTCCCTGCGTGACCCCGCCGACAAGAAGAAGTACCACGATGACGATGCCATGTGGAACCACGCCGAAAACGCTCTGCGCGAAGTGCTGACCGAGCTGGGCATCCACTTCACCGA
>OHQT01001002.1_pt1 | contig 12225 bp, 9 predicted proteins | sample 1578221 | NCBI WGS metagenome assembly OHQT01 (sample SAMEA3879547, study PRJEB24766) | human gut metagenome | biome: human-associated habitat; feature: feces | place: USA | collected 1985/1987
CGGAAATTAAAGACATAATGTACCCTTATTTATTCAATCTGTTTTTTGCGGATTTTACCGTGTTTTCCATAAGCATGGCAATGGTCATCGGACCGACGCCGCCCGGCACCGGCGTAATGAATGCCGCTTTTTCCCTGACCTCGTCAAAATCGACGTCCCCGCACAATTTGCCGTCAATCCGGTTAATGCCGACGTCTATTACCGCCGCCCCCTCTCTGATCCAGTCGCCTTTCACCATTTTCGGGCAGCCGCAGGCGGCAACGACAATGTCCGCCTGCCGGGTCAGCGCCGGCAGATTGACGGTTTTGCTGTGCGCTATCGTCACCGTGCAATGATGGTTCAGCAAAAGCGACGCCAGCGGCCGGCCGACGATGTTGGAACGGCCGATAATCACCGCATGTTTTCCGCTTAAGTCGCCGACGGAATGCTCCAGCAGATAAAGAATGCCTTTCGGCGTGGCGGCCACCATTGCCCGCGGATCGTTTTCGTGCAGCAACCCGGCGTTATACGGGCCGAAACCGTCCACGTCTTTCTCGTGGGCAATGGTCTCGATCACTTTGGCGGCGTTAATATGTTTCGGCAGCGGCATCTGCGGCGGCTTCGCCCTCTGCCGGGGCAGTGCCGTCTGTGGCCGTGCCTTCTGCCGTCTCACCGGTCACACCTTCTTCGGCGGGTGTTTCCTCCACCGGTTCAGGCACGATGTAGCCGGAGGGCAGCTCCGGCTCGCCCTGTGCAAAGGTGAACTTGCGGGTGCTGGACATGCTGATATGGGTGAAGTCCAGCTTTCCAGTGTCGGTCGCGGCACAGCCCTTGCCGTCCTCATTCAGCAGGACGTGCTTTGCCAGCTTGAGCTTATATTCCAGCTCATTCAGGGTGCCCAGCCAGACGCTGATGCGGTCCTGATAGAGGAAGGCCATCTCGTCCACATCCGCAAACTCGATGCGGGTCACGTCGGCGCTCATGCCTGCGGCATCCAGCGCGGCCAGCAGGGTGTTCAGGCTTTCCAGCCGCTGGTCCGCCTCCTCCTCAACAGTGCCGGAGGCGCTGCTGTCGGCGGCGCTGTCCGGGGTGCTGTCGACCTTGGGCTCCGCCGCAAAGGTCAGCTGTTCGCCGGGCTCGGCAGAGACCGGTTCGCCGCCGTACAGGGTGGGCAGACCGGCAGGCTGGGCAGAATCCTTTTCCAGGATCTTCAGGCCGCCCGAGAGGGTCAGCCAGCCGGAGGAGGTCTGCATGGCCCAGGCAGGCTGGGCTTCTGTTACCCGCACCACCACGGTGCCGGGGTAATCCCGCTCCACCCGGATATCCTCCAGCATGGGGAACACTTTTTCCAGCGCGGCGGCCTTGCTGCCGGGGTCAAAACTGAAGATATTCTCTTCCAGATGGACATCCAGCGCCTGCAGGATCTGGTCGCTGGTATAGCCGCCGGCCTCCTGCACCACACCGTCCGCTGTCTGCACCTGAATGGAGCTGATCTTGAACAGCATCGTCACGGTGAGGTAGACCCCCGCGCCGATGACGCAGAGCAGCATGACAAGGGCCGTGAGCCGCCGCATGAGCCTGCGCCGCCGGATGGCGGCCCGGGTCAGCTTCCGCTTTTTCCTGCCCTCCCGCCGGACGGGGTCACGCCGGGCGTTCTGCCCCTGCACCGGCCGCATCCGCTGGCCGCTGCGATTCTGGGCGTTCTGCGGGCGGCGCTGGGCGTTCCGGTTCTGGCCGCTGGCCGGGCGGCGGTTTCGCTGATTGCCCCCGGAGGTGCGCCGCTGGCCGCTCTGCCCGCTGCGGGGACGCTGTGCGCCGCTCTGGCTGCTCCGCCCGCCGGTGGGAAAGGTGATGCTGTTATCCGGGTAGGAGCCGTAGTTCACCGTGCGCTCCGTATACCGGCTGGGGCGGGGCGCATCGGGGTCATAATTGGGGTTCGTGATGGGGTGGCTGCCGGAGGAATATCCTGCGTACCCGCTGTACCCCAGGTCACTGCCTGCACCCGCGCTGCTGCGGCGCTGGGTGCTCTGCCCGCCGCGCCGGTCATCCCGGGCCTGATCGTAGGCCCGGCGGCGCTTGCGGTTCCGGCTGTTCCGGTCATTCTGCGGCATCCGGCTGCACCTCCTTTCCTCTGTTTTTTCCTTCCGTTACGGGGTCTTGACCAGCTTGAGCAGGGCATCCGCAATGCGGTCCAGGCTGTCGTCCACCGACAGGCTCCGGGCATTGCGGCCCATCTCAGCCAGCTTGCCGGGCTGGGCCAGCATCCCGGAAACGGTCTGCACCAGCTTTTCGCCGGTCAGGTCTTTTTCCTCAATGACCACGGCGGCACCGGCCTTCTGCAGCTCCATGGCGTTGTAATACTGGTGGTTCTCGGCCACGTTGGGGCTGGGGATGAGCACGGCGGCACGGCCCACAGCCTCCAGCTCGGCCAGTGTCAGGGCACCGGCACGGCTGATGACAAGGTCCGCTGCGGCCAGCAGCTCGGGCATATTGTTGATGTATTCCTTCACCACAAGGCTCTCGCCGGGGGCAAAGCCCTTTTCCTTTTCCAGATCCTGAAACAGCTGCACGCCGTACTGGCCGGTGGCATGGAGATGGAGGACGGGCTTTTTGTTCTTCTGCTCCCAGGCGCAGAGGTCGGCCACCACCTCGTTCACGCGGCGGGCACCCAGACTGCCGCCGAAGGAGAGGATCACGGTGCGGTCGCCTGCGCCCAGTTCAGCACGGATGGCTTCCCGGTTCTTCGCCTGGGTGAACACCTCAGGCCGGACGGGATTGCCCACCACGATGGTCTTTTCGGGTGCGCCCAGCTTTTCCACGGCGGCGGGCACGGCGGCGAACACGATGTCCACATCCGGGGCCAGCAGCTTGTTGGTCACACCGGGAAAGGCGTTCTGCTCATGCAGGGCGGTCTTGATGCCCTGTCTGGCGGCGCAGCGCACCACTGGACCGGACACATAGCCGCCGCAGCCAATGACCAGGTCGGGCTGGATGTCCTTCATCATCTTTTTGGCTTTGGGGCCGGAGAGTGCCAGATTCCACAGGGTAATGATATTCCGCTTGATATTGTTCAGGCTCAGCTTCCGCTGAAAGCCGGTGATCTCGATGTGATGGAAGGGATAGCCCGCCTGTGTGACCAGACGGTACTCCATGCCCTCCTTCCGGCCCGCAAAATGGATCTCGGCGGTGGGGTCGGCTTTTTTGATGGCTCCCGCAATAGCCAGAGCCGGGTTGATATGGCCGGCAGTGCCGCCGGCTGCAATGAGTACACGCATCTTGGTTCCTCCTTACTGTTCTGTCTGCGCTCTGCGCGCGGTATCCAGCACAATGGTCTTTGCCTTGCGCTGGCGCTCCCGCTCGGCGTGGGCTTCCTCCCGTTCCAGACGGGCCCGTTCACCGTTGCGTCCGATATTGACCATAACGCCCATCTCGGCCAGCAGCAGGATCAGGCTGGTGCCGCCGGAGGAGAAGAAGGGCAGCGAAATGCCGGTGTTGGGCAGGGTGTTGGTGACAACGGCGATGTTGCAGAACACCTGCCAGGCGATCTGCGCCATGATGCCGATGCCCACCAGCGTGCAGAACCGGTTTTCGGCATGGAAGGCGATCCAGAAGCCCTGCACCAGAAAGAGGACGAACAGCACAATGACGATCACCGCGCCGACGAAGCCCAGTTCCTCGCACACGACACTGAAGATAAAGTCGTTGGTGCTCTCCGGCAGCCAGAGCTGCTTTTCGATGCTGTTGCCCAGCCCCAGCCCCGTGGCACCGCCTGAGCCGATGGCGTACAGGCTCTGCTTGGTCTGGCTGGTCATCCGGTCAAGATCCTGCGTCCAGCCGTCCAGACGGCTCTGCAGGTAGTCGATGGAGTCCACGTGCTTCAGCAAAGTCTCCAGCAGGAACAGCGCGGCACCGGCACAGCCCCAGGTAATGATGCCGCCGCTGCCGCCCAGCAGCAGGATGGTGCCCACGATGGCTGTGGTCAGCAGGATGCCCGACATGTGGGGCTCCAGCACCAGCAGGATCAGGACAGGCACCAGCCACAGGATGGGCCGGATGAGCTCCACCACGATGCTGTGGTAGACCCACTTGCGCAGGGGCACCTCGCCGAATTTGACCTGCGGGGTCCTGGCGGCGATGTCTGCCGTGAGCAGGATCATCTCAAACTTTGCCACCTCGGAGGCCTGTAGGGTCAGGCCGCCGAAGCTGATCCACCGGCGGCAGCCGTTGATGGGGCTGCTGAACAGCACCAGCACCAGCAGGATCAGGCAGACAACATAGCCCAGCTTGACCATTCTGCGCAGGAAACGGTGGTCAAAATAGGAGAACAGGAACATCATGCCCAGGCCCAGCACCGTGCAGAGCAGCTGGGATTTGATGTAATGGAAGCTGTCCCCAAAGCGGAGATAGCCTGTGGTATAGCTTGCACTGAACAGCATGACCAGCCCGAACACCATGATGATGGCCAGGGTCGCCATCCAGTTGAGCAGGATGGGCGGCCAGGGGCCGGGGTCCCGCTGAAAGACGGAAAACGGCTCTGCTTTTTTTCTGCGGAGTGTTGCCAAGCTGCACCCCTCCTTAACTGATTTTTGCCAGCTGAACGGTCAGCGCCACGCCCAGCATGGCAATGACACAAAAGGTATAAAAGATCTGTTCCGCGCTCTGGCCCCGCAGCTCCAGCCAGCGGTGGAGCGGTGCCGAGCGGAACAGCTGCCTGCGGCCCCGGCTGGCCTTGCAGACCAGAATCTGCAGGGCCACCATGCCGCCCTCCAGCCAGAAGGGCAGGGCCAGCGGCAGGGTGAGGTCAGGCCAGCCGATGCACAGGGGCACGCACCCCAGCATCCCGGCCAGAAACAGGCTGCCCACGCTGCCCAGCCGCAGCTTTGCGGGCGGGAAGTTCCAGAGCAGGAAGGCCATCAGGGAACCGGCCAGTGCGGCGGGCAGAACGCCCAGCGGGAACCAGCCCAGCAGGGTCATCACCCCCATCAGGCCCAGCATGGCCGCAAAGGACGTGCCGCAGACGATGCCGTCCATGCCATCGGCAACGCGGGCGCACTCGGCCAGTGCGACCAGCAGCCCTTCCCACAGCAGCGGGGCGGCAATGCCCAGATCGACATAGCCCACACCCGGCAGGGTGATCCCGGCTGCAAGGCAGCCTTTGGCTCCCAGCAGCACCAGCACCACGGCACCGGCAGCGGCTTCCAGCCCAAGGCGGGTGTGCCGCCGCAGGCCCAGCACAGAACGGCTGCGGATGCGGGCCAGATCCTCCAGCAGACCCACGCCGCCAAAGAGCAAAGCTCCCAGCAGCGCTGTGAGCAGCCGGACCGAGAACAGGCTCTCGGCCCCCAGCAGCTCAGGCTGAGCCACACAAGCGGCTGTCCAGCCCACGCCCACAGCAGCCAGCACCCCCACCATCAGGCAGAGCCCGCCCATGGTGGGGGCCTGCGGCGGGCGCTCCGGCTCGGCATCCGGCGCTTCCTGCTTGGGTGATGGTGCCTGCCGGGCCTTGGGCTCATCCCAGCGTCCCTGGAACGCCCGCAGCAGCGGCACCATCAGATTCCCGAGCGCCGCCGTGAGGAAGAACCCCAGCGTTGAGGCGGCGATCAAGGCGAAACGAATCATAGCTCGATGTTACTCCTTGTAAAAGATCTCCAGCACTTTTTCCAGTGCCATGCCGCGGCTGGCCTTGACCAACAGGGCATCGCCGGGCTGCATTTTGTTCAGCAGGGCCTCGGCGGCCTGGGCGTAGGTGTCGGCATGGAGGGTGGGCAGCCCCTTGGCAGCAGCCACCACGGCAATGCGCTTGGCCTGCTCGCCATAGGTGACGAGGTAGTCCACCTTGTTCTCCACGGCCTGACGGCCCACCTCCTCGTGGGCGGCGCGGCTGATATCGCCCAGCTCCAGCATATCGCCCAGCAGAGCAAAGCGGCGCTTGCAGGGATACTCCCTGAACATGGCCAGCGCGGCCTTCATGCTGTCGGGGTTGGCATTGTAGCAATCCTCAATGACATCCACGCCTCTTACATGCACCACCTTCTGGCGCATCCCGGTCTGCTCAAAGTCGGCCAGACCGGCAATGACCCGGCGGGCATTCAGCCCCAGACGGGTGGCGGCGCAGTAGGCGGCCAGTGCGTTGGCCACATTGTGACGGCCCATGGCGGGGATCTTTACGAGGAAAGTCCCCTCCTCGTGATCCTCCAGCACAAAGCTCATGCCCTTTTCATCCTGCTGGATGGACAGGGCACAGACATCGGCGTTCTCATCGCCCAGGCTGAACCAGACCGGGCGGACATGGTCGGGCAGAACGGCCTTGCGCAGGAAGGGGTCGTCCCCGTTCAGCACCAGCGGGGCCCCCTCCGGCAGACCGGCGCAGATCTCCAGCTTTGCCTTGCAGATGTTCTCCTGACTGCCCAGATTGCCGATGTGGGACACCCCGATGCAGGTGATGATGCCTACATCCGGGCGGGCGCACTTGCTCAGGCGCTCGATCTCTCCGGCGTGGCTCATTCCCATCTCCACCACGGCGTACTGGGTCTCTTTGCCGATGCGGAACATGGTGCGGGGCAGGCCCAGCTCATTGTTCTGGTTGCCCTCGGTCTTGATGGTACTGCCAAAGCCTGCAATGGCGGCGTAGGTCATCTGCTTGGTGGTGGTCTTGCCCACGCTGCCGGTCACGCCCACCACTTTGGGGTGGAACTGGCTGCGATAATTGGCACCCAGCACCATCATGGCGTGGTAGCTGTCCGGGCAGATCACGCTCTTCTCCTCCGGCACGCCTTCCACGGGGTGGTTCAGCACCACGCAGAGCGCGCCGTTTTCCAGCGCCTTGGCGGCAAAATCATGGCCGTCGAATTTTTCGCCCGGGAACGCCACAAAGATGCACCCGGGGCAGACCTCACGGCTGTCGGTGGTCACCAGCGTGACCGGGGTCTCGCACTGGGCCAGCGCGTTGACCGCCAGGCCCTCCAACAGGATATTTGCTGCAATTGCTTCCATACTCTCATTCCCCTTTATCCACAGATCAGATGTACGATGGTTCCCCGCTGGACGCTGGAGCCGGGTGCCTCACTCTGGCTCTGGACCATGCCGGAGCCTTCGACTGTGCAGTTGAGCCCTGCGGCGTTCAACATCTGCCGGGCAAAGTCCGCGCTCTTGCCGGTCACGTCCGGCACCTCGGCGTGCTTGCCCTCATAGGTATCGGTATACAGATAAACAGTGGTGCCGTAGGGCACCTCTGCCCCCGCGCGGGGGTACTGGTAGGTAACAAGGGCGGCGGTCTGGTCGGATTCGCTCTCGGCCAGGTGATGCTTCAAGCCCTTGATGTTCAGCTGCACCTGCGCATTGCTCCACTCCTTGCCCGTCAGGTTGGGCACCTTGACGGTGGTGCCGCTGCGGTCCACGCCGTCGGTGGCGATGCCCAGATAGGGCGCGATCTCACTGATGATGTTGCCTACCACCGGAGCCGCCAGAATGGAGGAATAGTCGGTGCGGGCATTGTTGGGGTCGTCCAGCATGACATAGACCAGGATCTCCGGGTCGTTGGCGGGCAGGACAGCCGCAAAGGATGCCACCTTCTTGTAGTCGCCGTCGGCGCGGCGGTCCATGTTCAGCTGCTCGGAGGTGCCGGATTTGCCGCCGATGCGGTAGCCTGCAACATAGGCGTTGCCGCCGCCGCCCTGGGTGCCGTCGCCCACCTCAAACTCCATGATCTGGCGGATGGTCTCGCTGGCGCTCTCGCTGATGACCTGACGGCGGGTGTTGGTGCCGATTTCCTGCACCACATTGCCGTTCTGGTCCGTGATCTTATCCACCACATGAGGGGTGACCAGATAGCCGCCGTTGACTGCCGCCGAGATGGCAGTGCACACCTGCAGCGGGGTCACGGCCATGGCCTGACCAAAGGCGGAGGAGGCCAGCTCCACCTCGCCCAGACGGCTCTTGCTGTAATACTGCATGAAGCTGGTCTCATTGGGCAGGTCCACACCGGTGCGCTCGGTAAAGCCAAAGGCATCAAAGTAATCATAGAACAGGCTGGAGCCCACACGCTGGCCCAGCTGGATGAAGTAGATGTTGCAGCTGTTGCGCAGGGCCTCGGCCAGATTCTGGGCCCCGTGCGACTTTCTGCCGGCGCAGTGGTAGGTCTGCTTTGCCACGCTGTAAGCACCGGAGCAGTTCAGGGTGGTGTAATAGGTCGCTTTGCCGCTGTCCACACCCATGGCGGCGGTGATGACCTTGAACACGCTTCCGGGGTAGTACAGCTCGGTGATGGTCTTGTTCTTCCACTGGATATCCCGGTAGGTGCCGGTGTAGTCGGCCTCCTCATCCGCGATCTTCTGGCCGTTCTCGTCCCGCAGGTAGTTGCCGTTCTCGTCTTTTTTGTAGATGGTGTACAGCTCCGGCTCGGCCTGCACCTGCTCCGTCAGGTAGGCCAGATTGGCGCTGAAATCCTGTGGGTCATTGGGGTCAAAGTCCGGCTTGGAGGCCATGGCAAGGATGGCACCGGTCTTGACATTCATCACAATGGCGCAGCCGCGGTTCTCAACGGTGTTGGCCGCCACGGCCTCGTTCAGGTAGCGCTCCACCACCTCCTGAATGTTCACATCCAGCGAGAGCACCAGATTGGAGCCGTCCTTGGCGGCGTAGGTGGTGGCGTTTTCATCGGCAATGGCGTTGCCGTAGGCGTTGCGCAGGGTGATGGTGCGGCCATTCACACCGGCCAGCGTGGACTCATAGGAGTTTTCCAGACCGTACACGCCCTGACCATCCGCATTGCAGAAGCCCAGCACGGCGGCGGCAAAGCGGCCGTAGGGGTAATCCCGCTGGAAGCCCTTGGAGGCCGACACCGACACCCGCCCCTTGCGGACAGTGGGGGTGCCGTCGTCGCTCTCCTGCTGGCCCAGGCCCAGCTTGGCCAGAATCTTTTCCAGCGCACCGGCGGATTTTCCGCTCTTGCTGTGGGCCTTGTTGTAGGTCTTGACGTATTCTTCAATGGAGAGCTTGATGGCGTTGTTGACCTTGGTGGCCAGCACCTGATAGGAGCTTTCGTTTTGGGAGAGGGCATCGCAGACCGCCTGATACTGGGCCTGGTACTCTGCCGAAGTGGTGTCCACGCTGTCCAGACTCTCGCCATCGCCCGAAAGCAGGCGCAGGGTGATCTGGGTGCAGACCTCCTTCATGGCGGCTTCATCGATGGTGCGGGTCTCCGCCTTGGTGTCCTGATCGGTGGTGGTGGTATACAGGGCCGTGCTGTAAGAGGGGTCGGCCCAGATGGTCCAGACCACGCTGGTGGAAGCCAGCGTGATGCCGCTGGTGTCGTAGATTTCACCGCGGGTGGCCTGAATGGTGCTGTCCAGCAGCTGCTGCTCGGCGGCGTACTGGCGGTAGGTGGCACCGTCGCGGATCTGGATCTTGTACAGGCTGTAGATCACGGTCAGCGCGGCGATCACCACAAGAAGCACGGCGGCACCAAAGCTGATATGACGCAGCCGGGCACTGAGCCGTGCGTGCGGGTCCGCACTGCGGCGGCGGGCACTGTTCTTTTTGGGATTGGAGGATGGTGTTTGCATTGCGTACTCCCGAAGAAAACCGAAAAAGCGTGCGCTGCCGCACGCTTTTCGTTGTTTGGTTTATTTTGCCGTTCTGACAGAGGCAAGAATGGTCATTGCCCCATCGTGGAGCAGATCCGACCACTGCCGCACAGCGGATGCCTTGCGCACCAGAACACTGCCCTCATCCAGCCGGATGTAGGTGATCTGGCTCTGGTCGATCTTCATCAGCCCCAGGCGTGTGGCGGTCTCCTCAACACTTGTGATGTTGGTGCGGCTGTTCAGGGCACTGTTGTAGTATGTATACTGGCTCTGCTCGCTCACAAGCTCTGCCTTGGCGCTCTGGATCTGAGAGTTCAGCTCCACCAGCTGTGCCTCGCTCCACAGCAGGCTCACCGCAAAGCCCACCAGCAAAGCCGCGCCCACCAGCTGCAGCGCGTGCTGCATGGCGGACCGCACGGGGTTCAGCCGCTTTTTGCCGCCCTTTTCTACCCGCAGCGGGACTTTGGGCTGTGCCTGCGGCGCTCTTCTGCGCCGAACCTCTGTCATATCGTATGCTGCCTGACCCATGGTGATCTCCTCCTCACATCTCCGGGGCTGTGCCGCCCTCAGATCTTTTCCAAAACCCGCAGGTGGGCCGAGCGGCTGCGCCGGTTCTCTTCCAGCTCCTGCGTGTTGGCTTCAATGGGTTTGCGTGTAATCAGCTTTGCCTTGGCCTTGCCGCCGCAGACGCACACCGGGAACTCCGGCGGGCAGGTGCAGGCGGTGGACCAGCGGCGGAACTTGTTCTTGACCAGCCGGTCCTCCAGCGAGTGGAAGGTGATCACGCAAAGTCTTCCACCCGGTGCGAGATGCGCAAAAATGGTATCCAGCCCCTCTTCCAGTGCGTCCAGCTCATGGTTTACCGCAATGCGCAGTGCCTGGAAGGTGCGGCGGGAGGGGTTTTTGTTCTTCCGGCGCTCCGCCGGGGGCATGGCGCTGGCCACGATATCCGCCAGCTGCAATGTCGTTTCAATGGGGGCAGTTTCCCGGGCTTCCACGATCCTGCCCGCGATCTGCCAGGCGAAGGGCTCCTCGCCGTAATCCCGCAGGATGCGGGCCAGCTCCTCCCGGCTCTCGCTGTTCACGAGATCGGCGGCCGTCTCACCCTCCTGGCTCATCCGCATGTCCAGCGGGGCATCTGCCCGGTAGGAAAAGCCCCGGGCTGCGTCATCCAGCTGATGGCTGGACACCCCCAGATCCAGCAGCGCGCCGTTGATCGTTTCAATGCCCAGCTGCTCCAGAGCTTGTCCGGCATAGCGGAAGTTAATCTGCACCACGGTGGCAGGCAGGCCTGCCAGCCGGGCCCGGGCCGTCTGCACGGCATCGGGGTCCTGATCCAGCGAGATGAGCCTGCCGCCCTGTTCGCCGTTCAGCCGCAGGGCGATCTGGCGGGAGTGCCCCGCGCCGCCCGCCGTGCCGTCCAGATAGGTGCCAGCCGGGTCGATCTTCAGGCCGTCCAGGCACTCGTTCAGCAGCACCGGGACATGCTCAAACGAGGCCGGGTCAAAGGGCTGTGCTGTTTTTTCTGTGTCCATGTTCCCAGCCTCCTTTCAAAACTCAGATAAGATCCTGCATCTGCCGCCCTTTTCTGCCCGGAGCTGCTGCCCGGGAAAGCGGCCTGCGGCCTGCCGGGAGTTTGTGGCCCGGTCAGCCTTGAGGATACAATTTTATTGTAACAAAACAGGCCCCTGATTGCAAGAGTTTCCCTTTTGTTTTTTCTCTCAAAATGTACCAAAAAAAGCCCCTGCAAGCCGTCGTTTTTGCTTGCAGGGGCCGGAAGCTCTCACCAGGAAATTTCACATTCCCGCATCAGAGCTGTTTCCTGGGGCTCTGGCGCAGGTTTGCACGGACATTTTTGACCTGTGCGGCGTTTTCCGCCATCGTCTCTTCCGTGGTCTTGAGCATATTATCACAGTAGTCGGTCACGGTCTGGCGGACAGTGCGGGCCTCGGTCTGGGCGGCGGAGACGATCTCTCCGGCGCGCTGCTGGGCCGCCTTGACGATCTCGGCCTCGCTCACCAGCACACGGGCGCGCTCCTCGTCGGGCTGACGTTTCTGCTGCTGACGCTCTGCGCCGGGCATGTGGCGCTGGCCTACGACGCGCAGCCCGGTGCGGCGCGGATCTTCGACGGCCGGCCGCCGGAAGACTTCTCCCTGCGCTATGTGGACGTATGGAACGATGACCGCGGCAGCGGCACCGACTTTGGCTGCACGGACGAGACGGCGCTCAGGAATTATCTCGCCGCGCTGCAGCTGGAGACCTATACGGAAGCGCTCGACCGATACGGCGAGGCGCGCTCGCTGCAGCTGCTGTTTGACGCGCCGGAGGGCACGCTGAGCGTGACGCTGGCTGACAACCAATCCATCCACGTGACGCGCCTGTGGCTGAAAAACGCCCCGAGCGAGAGCTATTATCTGGCCGAGCCCATCGACTGGCAGCTGCTGGACCGGCTCATCGTCCCGCGGCCGGCGCTGCGGGTCTGGTTCAGCCTGCCGGGGCAGGATGAAGACAGCTGCTTCTTTGCCGGGGTCTATTCCATGACGCAGACGCTGCCGGACGGGACCGTGCAGGTCCTGCAGGAGCCGGATGAAGGAAACTACAGCGCCTTCGGCACGACCGGCGGCGGAAGGACCGTGCGGCTGGAGTTCGGGCAGACGCTGC
>OHQT01001008.1_pt1 | contig 12199 bp, 12 predicted proteins | sample 1578221 | NCBI WGS metagenome assembly OHQT01 (sample SAMEA3879547, study PRJEB24766) | human gut metagenome | biome: human-associated habitat; feature: feces | place: USA | collected 1985/1987
GGCGGCAAGCACCTCATCCGGCCTCGATATCGGCGTCGAAACGGGGCTTGCTTTCACGCTGTCCGCGTTTTCCTTTGCCTCTTTGAAAATCTCGCGCATCATATCGGCTGCCGCTTCCAAGGTTTCGCGACTTTCGGTCTCGGTCGGCTCAAACATAAGCGCCTCGTGAACGATAAGCGGGAAATACATTGTCGGCGGATGAATACCTTTGTCGATGAGCGCTTTCGCAACGTCCATCGCGCTGACGCCCGTTTCTTCGTGGAACTTTTCAAGGCTTAATACAAATTCGTGCATGCAGGTTCTGTCGAAAGCCGTCTTGAAGTACGGTGCAATCAGAACGCGCAGGTAGTTTGCGTTGAGCACGGCATTTTCGGACGCTTCCCTGATGCCCTCCTTGCCAAGAGTAAGGATATACGCATACGCGCGCAAAACGACAAGGAAGTTGCCGTAAAACGCTTTGACTTTCCCGATGCTGTCGGGGCTGTCCTTGAAGAAATATTTGCCGCGTTTTACGCCTACGGTCGGGTTTGGCAAAAATTTCGCAAGTTTTTTCTTGCAACCGATTGCGCCCTAGCCGGGACCGCCGCCGCCGTGCGGAGTCGAAAAGGTTTTGTGCAGATTGAGATGCACCACGTCGAAACCCAAATCACCGGGACGAATAACTCCCATAACGGCATTAAGGTTTGCGCCGTCGTAGTACACGAGCCCGCCCGCCTTGTGGACAATCGAGGTGATTTTCAGAATATGTTCGTCCAAAAGCCCGAGGGTATTCGGATTCGTGAGCATCAACGCCGCCGTGTCTTCGCCGACCGCTTCTTTCAATGCTTTGAGATCCACGTTGCCGCGCTTATCGCTTTTCACGTTGATGATTTCAAAGCCGCACATTGCCGCGCTTGCGGGGTTTGTGCCGTGCGCGCTGTCGGGCACGATAATCTTGTTGCGCTTTGAGTCGCCCCTTGACAAATGGTACTTCCTTATTACCTGCAAACTCGTATATTCGCCGTGCGCGCCTGCCGCGGGTTCAAGGGATATTTCGTCCATACCCGTGATTTCGGCAAGGGATTTCGCGGCGTCGTACATGACTTCGAGCGAGCCTTGTACGGTGGACGCGGGTTGCAGCGGATGCACCGAAGTGAACGCAGGATTCCTTGCAAGCACCTCGTTAAGTTTCGGGTTGTACTTCATCGTGCAACTTCCCAGCGGATAAAACACGTTATCGACGCCTTTCGCCTTTAAGGACAAACCTATGTAATGGCGCACAAGGTCGATTTCGGCAACTTCGGGAAGGTTTAATTCCGTACCGCGCACGAAGTTTTCGTCAAGATTGTATTCGGGAACGTCCAGTGCAGGAAGCGTAACGGCGCGACGGCCGCATACCGATTTATCGAAAATCAACATATTATTTCACCTCCCGAAGAACGTTTACGACCTCGTCGATATCGTCTTTCGTGTTCATCTCCGTAACGCACCAGAGCATATCTTTGTCGCTCAGCGGTAAACCCGCAAGAATGCCGCGTTTTTGAAGTTTATCGACGATTTTTGACGTATCAACGTCCGATTCAATCACAAACTCGTTGAAAAACTCGCCGTCGTATTTAAGGCGGAAACCGTCGATTTTCACGATTTCGTCTTTCATATAATGCGCTTTCGACACGCATTGTTTCGCAACGGCTTTAAGCCCTTCCTTGCCCATCGCCGAAAGATATATCGACGACGTGAGCGCGCAAAGCGCCTCGTTGCTGCAAATGCTCGACGTGGATTTTTCGCGACGGATATGCTGTTCCCTTGCCTGCAAAGTAAGCACGTATGCGGGACGTCCGTCGTGGTCGACCGTTTCGCCGACAATGCGCCCCGTGAGTTTTCTCATAAGGTTTTCGCGGCAGGTCAGAAAGCCCAGATACGGACCGCCGAAAGCAAGCGGAAGCCCCAAAGGTTGCCCTTCGCCCGCTGCGACGTCCGCACCGCATTCCGCGGGGGTTTTAAGAAGCGCAAGCGCGACGGGATAACAACTCATCACGAATTTCGCGCCCTTTTCCTTTGCGATTTTTCCGACGCTTTCCGCGTCTTCGATAAGCCCGAAAAAGTTGGGCTGCTGGATACATACCGCGCCGACTTCGTCGTCGATAAGCGTTTTAAGAGCGTCCAAATCGGTTACGCCGTTTTTCGTCGGTGCAAAAACAACCTCGATACCGTGCGGCACAAGATAGGTTTTGACGACCGCCTTGTATTCCGGATTAAGCGCGTCGGATAAAACCGCTTTCGTCTTTGCGCCCATGCACATCAGGATACCGTCCGCAGTTGCGGTTGCGCCGTCGTAGTGCGACGCGTTTGATGCGTCCATGCCGGTAAGGTTTGCGATTTCGGTCTGGTATTCGAAAATCGACTGCAATATGCCCTGGCTCATTTCCGCCTGATACGGCGTATATGCGGTAACGAATTCTTCCCTTGCGGCAAGCTCCGACACGACGGGCGGGATATAATGGTTGTATGCGCCCGCGCCCAGAAACATTGTCCTGAACACCTTATTTTTCGCGCCAAGCGCGTTGATTATCCTTTCGACTTCAAGCGGCGATTTCCCCGCAGGAAGATTGAGATCCGCCTCGCACCCTTTCGGCACGTCGAACAAATCCGCAATCGACTTCACGCCGATTTTTTCAAGCATGGCGGCGCGGTCTTCAAAAGTATTGGGAACGTAACTACTCATAAAATCTCCCGTTTATTTTGCGATTTCCGCATAAGCCGCCGCGTCGATAAGGTTTTCGGACAGGCTTTCCTCCTCAACTTCGATAAACCATGCGCCGAAAGCGTCTTCGTTGATAAGTTCCGGCGAATCTTCAAGCGCGCCGTTGACCGCAATCACTTTGCCGGTAACGGGGCTTACGACGGGCGAAACCGCTTTTACGGATTCCACGTTTGCAAATTCCTTGTCCTTAATGACTTTTTCGCCGACGGAAGGAAGTTCCACGAAAACGATATCTCCAAGTTCGTTCTGTGCAAAATCGGTGATGCCGACTTTGACCTTGTTGCCGTTAACGTCTGCCCATTCGTGTGATTCGAGATACTTTAAGTTTTGTTTGATTTCCATAGTTTACTCCTGTTATTTTTGTCTTTTATAAAACGGAAGGGGTACGACCTTTGCTTTCAGTCTTCTTCCGCGAACGTCAACCGATAAATCGGACGTGTCGATATCCTTATCGACTCTTATCATTGCAATCGCTTTTCCGAGCGTGGGCGACATGGTGCCGGACGTAACGTATCCCACAAGTTTATCGCCCGCATATACGTCCGAATGTTCTCTCGCAATGCCGCGGTCGATAAGTTCGATTCCCAGCCTTTGTTTGGTCGGTGCCTTTTCAAGCAACGCGGCTTTTCCGATAAAATCGGGTTTATCGAGTTTTATGAACATATTAAGTCCGATTTCGGTCGCAAGGGTTTCGTCGTCCATTTCATGGCCGTACAGCGGCATCGCGCCTTCTAAGCGCAACGTATCGCGTGCTCCGAGCCCGCAAAGCGCCATATCGAATTCCTTGCCCGCTTCGTGTACGATGTCAAAAAGTCTCACGGCATCGTTGCAGGCGCAATAAATTTCAAAGCCGTCTTCCGCGGTGTAGCCCGTGCGCGACAGCATTACGGCGGAATTCAACAGCCCGTCAACATACGTGAACGAATAGTTCTTTTCGGGGATGTCTTCTTCCTTAAAAATTTTCCTTATTACTTTAATCGCGTTCGGCCCCTGAATCGCAAGTTGCGCGGTGTTTTCCGAAACGTCTTCGGCGACGGTGTCGGGCAAAAGATTTGCCGAAATCCACTTGAAGTCTTTTTCGACGTTCGACGCGTTGACGCATACGAAATAAAGCTCGGAGGACAAACAATAAACAAGCACGTCGTCAACCACCCCGCCTTCGTCATTAAGCATCAGCGAATACCTGACGCGACCGCTTTTCAACGTAGTGTAGTCGTTTGTGAAAAGACGCTGTATTGTATCCAGCGCGCCCTTTCCCCTCAACATTATTTCGCCCATATGCGACACGTCAAACAGCCCGACGTTTTCGCGGACGGCTTTGTGCTCGTGCAAAATCCCTTCAAATTGCACCGGCATCTCAAAACCTGCAAAGTCGACGAACTTTCCGCCGTATTCTTGCAGAATTTCACAATAAGGTGTACGTTTCATAATCTCCTCCTACCTAAACGTAAAAAATATTAAAATTATCATGTGTGGTCTCAGATTGCTACGCAGTTATATTTGCTTCGCTACGTTGCAAATCTCACTTTTGACCAAACAAACTCTTTTCATTCGTTTGTTTGTCTTTTGCTCGTTTGCTCCTTCTCCCCACGGGTACTCAGTATCCCGCGGGGTCCCTAACTCTAAAAAGTCAGAATTTTTAGATTCCAATTCCCTAAAAACGGCGAGAAATTTCTCCCTAAAAAGTCAGAATTTTGATGGATTTTCGGGGTTCTTGACGGGTTCGTGCGAAGGCGCGTACTTAGGCGTACGTAACTGAGCAGGGTTCCGTCAAAACGCCGAAAAGGCGCAAAATTATGACTTTTTATTTCATGAGGGATTTCATGGCGGAGAGCTTGATTGCACAGCACAACACCTGCATCGCGGTCTGCAACTCTTCGATGGGCGGATACGACGGCGCGATACGAATGTTGGAGTCGTTGAAGTCGATACCGCGCGGATAGGTTGCGCCGGCTTCGGTGAACTTCACGCCCATTTTTTTGGAAAGGTCGACAACTTCCTTCGCACTGCCCACTTTGACGTTCAGCGACACGAAATAGCCGCCGACGGGTTTTGTCCATTCGACGATATCGCCGTTTTCAAATTCGGATTCCAGAATATTTTGAACGGCGTCGAACTTCGGACGGAGAATATCCGCCTGCGCCTTCATAATTTTCAGGATATTTTCAGGACTTTTGAGATATCTGTAATGTGCAAGCTGGACGATTTTATTCGGTCCGATGGTTGCGTATTTCAGGTGCGACTTATATTCTTCGATATTTTTCTCGCTTGAAATAAGCGTCGCTACGCCCGCGCCCGAGAACGTGATTTTGGACGTCGATGCGAACATATAAACGCGGTCGGGATTGCCCGCTTTTTCGCACTCGGGGAAGATGTTTTTAAGGACATCGTCGCCGTAAATACTGTGCACGGCATAGGCGTTGTCCCAGAAAATGCGGAAGTCTTTTGCGGCGTCCATTTTTGCAAGGCGGGTAACGACGTCGTCGCTGTAAGTAACGCCTGTCGGGTTGCTGTATTTCGGCACGCACCAGATGCCTTTTATCGAGGAATCGCTTGCGACAAGCCCTTCGATTGCGTCGATATCCACGCTGCCGTCCTTCTTGAAAGGCACGGCAATCATATCTATGCCGAACTGTTCGGTGATTGCAAAATGACGGTCGTAACCGGGGACAAGGCAGATGAATTTGACTTTGCCGAGTTTGTTCCAGGGCAGTCCGCCGCCGACGCCGAATTGCATTGCCTGCTGGACGAGATTGTACATAATATTCAAGCTCGATCCGTCCGCGACAAGCACCATTTTTTCGTTGACGTCAAAAAGCGCGGCAAACAGTTTTTTCATTTCGGGAATGCCGTCAAGACCGCCGTAATTTCTGACGTCCATGCCGTTTTCCGTGATAAACGAAGCGTTTGCGTTTACCATATCGAACATAGCGTTTGCAAGGTCAAGCTGCGCCGTGCAGGGTTTTCCCCTTGACATATCGAGCGACAATTCCTCGCCCTGTATTTTTTTGAAGTTCCGCCTGTTCTTTATTCATATCGCCGTATTTCATAATAAGCCTTCTTATATATGAGATTTTTAATTTTCAATGTCTTTTTCGTTCTTATTCCTGATGATAAGACGAACGGGCGTGCCTTCGAAGTCAAATGAACGCCTGAGCGCGTTTTCAAGGTATCGCCTGTAACTGAAATGCATCAGCGTATCGTCGTTGACGAAAATAACGAACGTCGGGGGATTTGCCGACACTTCGGTAACGTAATAGATTTTCAGCCGTTTTCCGTTTTTTGAAGGCGGCTCGTTGGTGAGAATCGCCTCACGCAAAACGTCGTTCAGAAGCCCTGTCGAAATTCTTCGCGACGCGTTCTCGTATGCGCGTTCCGCAAGCTTTATAAGGTTATCCACGCGCTTTCCCGTTTTTGCCGAAACGTACGTCGGAATGAAGTAATCCATAAATTTGAGTTCTTCTTTCAGTTTTCTGTTGTACTTTTCGATTGTATAGGTATCCTTTTCGACAACGTCCCACTTGTTCATGACGACGACGCTGGGTTTGCCCTGTTCGTGAACGTACCCCGCGATTTTGACGTCTTGTTCCGACAGTTCCTCGGACGAGTCGATGACGATAAGACAAACGTCCGCGCGCCTTACCGCTCCGAGCGAACGCATTACGCTGTATTGTTCCAGATCTTCTTCGACGGAACGCTTCCTTCTGATGCCCGCCGTATCGATAAGGATATATTCTTTATCGCCGATTTTTATGCGGGTGTCGATTGCGTCGCGCGTCGTGCCTGCGATGTCCGAAACGATGACGCGGTCGTATCCCAGAAGTTTGTTGACAAGGCTGCTTTTCCCCGCGTTCGGTTTCCCGACGACTGCGATTTTCAGCGCTTCTTCCTTTTCTTCCGTCTCGTACTTCCCGGTAAGTTTCACGATTTCGTCCAGCACGTCGCCAAGACCTTTCGCCTGTCCCGCGGAAATCCCGATAGGCTCGCCAAGTCCTAACTCGTAAAAGTCGTACAAAAGGTGCTGTTCGTTGTTATCCAGCTTGTTCACGACAAGCAAAATCGGCTTGCGACTTTTGCGAAGGTATGCCGCGACTTCGTAATCTTCGTGCGTGAGCCCCGTCTTTCCGTCAAGCATAAATACGATGACGTTGGCGGTTTCGACAGCAATCTGCGCCTGCGCCCTGATGTGCGACCACATGACGTCTTCGGACTTGATTTCAAGCCCGCCCGTATCGATGAGCGTGAAAGAGTGTCCGCACCATTCCGCATCGGCGTAAAGCCTGTCGCGGGTAACGCCCGGGGTGTCTTCGACAATGGATATTCTTTGCCCGACGATTCGATTGAAAAACGTTGACTTGCCGACGTTGGGACGTCCGACAATGGCAACAAGCGGTTTCGACATGATATATAACCTCTTCGCATACGCGCAATACGCGCTTTCGTTGAAAAATAATTACAATATATTATTAGAAAACTTTCGTTATAAGTCAAGTATTTTTCGGCGCGGCGAGAATATTATCCGAATGTTTTTTACAAAATATGACTCACCCTGTCTTAAAAAGTATCGTAAAATCAATTGAAATCAATACAAGGAAATGGTAAAATAACGCTTATGGACAGAGTCATTCTTCATTGCGACCTGAATAACTTTTACGCTTCGGTCGAAACCATTTTACACCCCGAATACAAGGGAAAACCCATTGCGGTCTGCGGCGATCCGAAAAAGCGGCACGGTATCGTGCTGGCGAAAAGTCAGCCTGCAAAAATTATGGGTGTGAAAACCGGCGACACCGTATGGCAGGCGCAACAAAAATGTCCCGATATTACAATCGTTCCCCCGACATTCCGCGAATACGTGAAATACAGCGATATCGTTTTCAAGATTTACACCGAATACACCGACCGCGTCGAGCATTTCGGTATGGACGAATGCTGGCTTGACGTGACGGGCAGCGTCGGTCTTTTCGGCGACGGGAAAAAAATCGCCGACACGATCCGAAAACGCGTTTACGACGAAACGGGGCTCACGATTTCCGTCGGCGTTTCCTGGACAAAGTCGTTTGCAAAACTCGGGAGCGACCTGAAAAAACCCGACGCAACGACGGTCATTTCACGCGAAAATTACAAAACCGTCGTGTGGAATCTTCCCGTCGGCGAGATGATTTATATCGGTCGCTCCTCGGTAAGCCGCCTGAAAAAGCTGAATATCAACACTTTGGGAGAACTCGCAAACGCCGATCGCGCCCTTTTGAAACAACACTTCGGCATCGTCGGGGATAAACTTATCGACGCGGCGTCCGGCAACGAAAAAGAACCCGTGAAGTTTTATTACGACGTCCATATCCCCAAAAGCGTCGGGCACGGCACGACAACAACGAAAGACGTCGAAAATTTAGAGCAGGCGAAAATCGTCGTGTACGCCCTGTCCGAAATGGTTGCGACAAGGCTCAGAAAATACAATCTCGTCGCGCACTGCGTGTCGGTGGGGCTTCGAAACACGTCGCTTGAATGGTTTTCAAGGCAAATGAACCTTATGGAACCCGTCAACAACGCCTCGGATATCGCAAACGCCGCACTGAAACTGCTGAAAGAAAACTATAACTTCACTTTGCCCCTTCGCACGATTTCGGTTTATACGTCGAATCTCGAAAGCGCGACGGGAGCGTTCCAGATGTCCTTTTTCAACGAAAACGAAAAGGAAAAACGGCTTGAAAAATCAATCGACGAAATCAGAAAAAAATACGGCTATAAATCGGTGCAACGGGCGGTACTGCTGAATAACGACGTCCTGAACGCCGACCTGCACGAAGAAGACGATTTTACACCGTTCAAACGATAAAACAAATAAAAAAGCGGGAACTTTTGTGTTTCCGCGATTTTTTTGTCACAGAACATATGAAAAGTTCCGCAAAATGTTTTCATATTATGCCAACATATAATAATACGAACGTTGCCAAAAACTCGAAATATCGCTAAATTTCGGCGTTTTCAGGAAGGGCTTTCAATAAAACAAACGCAATCACCCCGGTCGCCAACCCCGCAATCGCGCCGATCAGCATAAGATACGGCGACAAAAGCCACACGTTTTTGCCGATGACGATACTTGCGACGGCGTTTTGCACAAAATTGTGAATCATGCCCGAAATGACGCTGACGGCAATAATCCCCGTCTTCGGAATTCTGAAAACGAGTGCGCTCACGGTGTACGCGACAAACCCTGCGGGAATCGAGTACGCAAGCGAAAACATATTGCCCGAAAACACGGCAATGAACACACATTTCAAAAGCATAATAAGGATTGCGTACGGGTATCCGAGCGTCAGCAGTGCCACGATAAGCACAATGTTCGCAAAGCCGACTTTGGCGTAAGGCGCGGCGGGAATAATCGGCGGAATCAGGCTTTCGACAAGCGACAAGACAAGCGCGGCGGCAAGCAAAATTCCCGCAAGTGCAAGGCGTTTTGTCGGAATTTTCTTGCGATTTTCACATTTTTCGTCAAGTTCTTGCATCCAACTCGCCCTCGCTTCCGCCCTTGATAACGACGATTAGTTTATGTGGCAGGCATACGATTTGCTCGCCTTTTTTGGAGATTGCATTCGATTTCACACACGCGCGGTTATTGCAATCGGCGTCGATGACGCTCACCTTTCCGTTCTTGATTTCAACGACGTTTTTGCCGTTGTCGCAATCGACCTCGAAGGTGCGGTTTTTGTCCAAAGCATAAGAATAAGTCAGTTTTCCGTCAACGTAAACTTCGACGGTGCCGCCCTTTTTCGCGGTCAGCATAACGATGGACGCAATCAGAACCGCAAGCACCATCGCGACCGCAACGAAATCGCGGGCGTAAAAAGGTTTTTCGGTTTTGAAATCGCGTTTTTTCATCTTTTTGAATATGAATTGTCTTTCAGTTCAAAACTGTCGACGTTGAAAGTTTCAAACGTGTTGTCGGCGTAAATAATCACAAGTCCCGCGCCGTATTTTTTTGCATATTCCACGCCCTTGTCGCGCCCGAGAGCAAACACCGCGGTGGACAAAACGTCGCACATTGCGCCCGACAGAGCGTTTCTGTCCTTGCTTATTATCGTAACGCTGATTATGCCGTTATCGACGGGGTATCCGTCGCGCCCGATGATGTGGCAATAACGCTTGCCGCAGGCGTAATAATACCGTTCGTAATCGCCCGACGTGCATACGACCGCCCCGCCCGACAAGGTAAGTTTTGCAAAATAATCGGCGGCGGTGTCGCGTGGGGACGAAATGCCGATTTTGTATTCTCCGCTGCCCACGGTAAATATCGTGCCGCCGACGTTCAGAATGCCGCTTTGCCCGTCTTTTATCACGTTTTCGATTGCGGAGTCCCCTGCAAACCCTTTGGCAATCGCGCCGAAACTAAGCGACAAATCTTTGTCGGTTTTCATCACTCGGTTGTCGGACAAAAGCGTAAGGCTGTCGAGATTTGCCGACAAAAGCGCATCTTTTATTTGTTCGTCCGACGGTAAACTCGTTACGTTCCCCGTGAAAGTATCCGACGTAAAACGCCACAGTTTCGACAACGGATACGTCGCGACGTTGAAGGTTTTGTCCGTGTCGGAATAAGCGGTTTTCGCAAGTTTCAAAAGTTCGTACGTTTCGGGGGAAATTTGCAAAACAACGTCTTTATCGGCGTGATTTATCTTGTAAACATCGCTTTTCTCATTTTCCGCGTCAAACAAAACGTCCAGCCTTGTGAAAAGGGAATCAATGGATTTTATCGTGTTTTTTGCCTTTTTGCCTTTTAAGGAAATTTCGGAAACGGTGCCGAACGCAAACACGCTGTCGCTTACTTTTGCGTTGCACGCCGAAAACAACGACGCGGATACCGCCATCGTTATTATCAGCACGATTATACTTAATACCTTTTTAGTTCTTTTCATACATCCCGCATTTAGCCTTATTAACAGTATAAAATTATATCATATAAAACAACAAATAACAACAAAAAAGCCGCTGTCTTAAACAGCGGGCTATTTTTGTTTTTAATACGGAAGTTTCTTGTTAATTTCCTATTTGCGTTTGTCCATCGGGCGGTACACGTCGCGTTTGCAGACGCTTTCGTATCCGGGACGTATGATTTTGCCGCGGTTTGAAAGTTCCTCAATCCTGTGAGCAGACCAACCGACGATACGGGAAACCGCGAATATCGGCGTAAACAGTTCCTTCGGAAGACCGAGCATCGAATAAATAAACCCCGTATAGAAGTCGATATTCGGCGCGACGCCCTTCTGAATGTTTCTGCTGTTTGCGATAACCTTCGGCGCGATTCTTTCAACCGCCTCGTAAATCTCAAATTCCTTTTCAAAGCCTTGTTCGTCCGCAAGTTTTTTGACGAACGTTCTCAGAACGTCGACACGGGGATCGGACAAGGAATACACGGCGTGTCCCATGCCGTAAATGAGCCCTGCGTTGTCAAACGCTTTCTTTTCAAGGATTTTATTGAGATACGATTCGATATGCTTGTCGTCGAATTTTGAAATGTTTTTTTGCATATCGTCGATCATATTGACGACTTTTATGTTCGCACCGCCGTGGCGCGGACCTTTCAGCGAACCGAGCGACGCCGCAACCGCAGAATACGTATCCGTGCCTGTTGAAGACACGACGTGCATCGTGAACGAGCTGTTGTTACCGCCGCCGTGTTCTGCGTGCAGCATAAGGCACACGTCCAGAACCTTTGCTTCGAGTTCGGTATACTGTCCGTCGGGGCGCAAAAGGTGCAGGATATTTTCGGCGATGCTGCCGCGCGTCAAAGGCTTATGTATGATAAGGCTGTCGTTGCAATGGAAATGACGGTGCGCGTGATAGCTGTAAACGCTGATCATCGGCATTTCGGAAATGAGTTGCAGGCACTGCCTTAAAACGTTGTCGATGCTGTTGTCGTCGGCGTGCTTGTCGTAGCTGTAAAGCATAAGGATACTGCGCGCGATACCGTTCATCATATCCTTTGACGGCGCTTTCATAATGACGTCCCTGACGAAACTGTCGGGAAGCGTGCGATAGCCCCTTAAAATGCGCTTGAACGATTTGAGTTCATCCTTGTCGGGAAGTTTGCCGAACAACAAAAGGTACGCGACTTCTTCAAAGCCGAAACGCCCTTCGCTTGTAATGCCGCCGACAAGTTCCTTGATTTCGATACCCCTGTAATACAGTTCGCCCTTGCAAGGGATTTTATTGCCGTCGTAGTCGGTCGTGTAACCGTGAATTTCCGAAATTTCGGTAAGTCCCGCACAAACGCCGACGCCATTTTCGTCGCGCAGACCGCGCTTGACATCGTACTTGCGGTACAGCGCCGGATCAATGCGGCTGTTCGAGCGGCAGAGCGCCGCCAGCGCTTCCACGCGCGGTACAGCACATCGGCAGAGTATTTGTACTTGAAATAGAGATAGCACTCGTCAATAAATACCCATGTGAATTTATTGA
>OHQT01001009.1_pt1 | contig 12196 bp, 10 predicted proteins | sample 1578221 | NCBI WGS metagenome assembly OHQT01 (sample SAMEA3879547, study PRJEB24766) | human gut metagenome | biome: human-associated habitat; feature: feces | place: USA | collected 1985/1987
GGCGGCCCAGCCTTCAGCTGCTGCTGACCCCGCAGATGCGTTGGCTCCCCCTTTGGGGGAGCTGGCACGGCGGAGCCGTGACTGAGAGGGTATCCTCTGTTGACGCAACGGTCTGAATGCTGTATACTAACCATAGAAATCCACCGGTTCCCCGGTGAGAAGTGAGGGATAACACCATGAAAGTGATTCTGAAGCAGGACGTAAAGGGCATTGGCAAGAAGGACGAGATCCATGAGGTCTCCGATGGCTACGCCCGCAACTTTCTGTTCCCGCGCAAGCTGGCCGCTGTGGCCGATGCTTCTGCGGTGAATATCGCACGCGGCAAGGAGGCCGCTGCGGATTTCCACGAGGCTGAAACTGTGGCCGCCGCACAGGCCGTGGCTGCAAAGATCGAGGGCAAGACCGTGACCATCAAGGCCAAGGGCGGCGCATCCGGCCGCCTGCACGGCAAGGTCACCGGCAAGGAAGTTGCCGAGGCTCTGGCCCAGCTGGCCGGTTCTCCCATTGATAAAAAGAAGATCGAGCTGGAGACCAAGGACATCAAGGATGCCGGTGTGTTCAACGCAAAGGTGCGCCTGTATGTCGGTGTCGTGGCTTCCTTCAAGATCATGGTGGAAGTAGAACAGGCCTGATTGAAATGCCATCTGCGCCCCCTGCCTTCAGGGGGCGTTTTTGGCGTTTTGGGAAACTGGCCCAGTATGGAGGGGGATGAACCATGCCCAACGAACAACGACATTATTCCAATGAACTGAATCTGGAGAGCGTGGGCATCAATCTGCCCTACAATATGCAGGCCGAGCAGAGCGTGCTGGGCGCGGTGCTGCTCAAGCCCGAGACCCTGACCGATCTGGTGGAGATCATCCGGCCGGAGATGTTCTACACCCGGCAGAACGCCCAGATCTATTCTGAGATGCTGCGCCTGTTTACGGCAGACCAGACCATCGACTTTGTCACCCTGCTGGATGCCGTCATCTCCGATGGCGTGTTCCCCAGTGCGGACGAGGCAAAGGTCTACCTGACCGGTCTGGCCGAGACGGTGCCCAGTATCTCCAATGTGAAGGCATACGCCCAGATCGTGCAGGAAAAGTATCTGGTGCGTCAGCTGATGGGCGTTGCCAAGGACATTCTGCAGGACGCGGGCGATGAGCCGGACGCTGACCTGCTGCTGGAAAACGCCGAGCAGCGCATCTACGAGATCCGCTCCGGGCGGGATTCCAGCGCGTTGACCCCGCTTTCCTCCAGCATGGTGGAGACGCTGACCAACCTGCAGAAGATCAGCGGCCCGGATGCCGACAAGTACAAGGGCATCCCCACCGGCTTCCGTCTGCTGGATACCGTCCTGACCGGCCTGGGCCGCGGCGACCTCATCATTCTGGCCGCCCGCCCCGGTATGGGCAAGACCAGTTTTGCGCTGAACATTGCCACCCGCGTTGCCATGCAGCAAAAGGTGCCGGTGGCCATTTTCAGCCTGGAAATGACCAAGGAGCAGCTGACCAACCGCATCCTTTCGGCGGAAGCAGGCATCGACAGCCAGGCTTTCCGCACCGGTGCCCTTCGCAGTGAGGACTGGGAGTATCTGGCACTGGCAACGGAAAAGCTCCACGATGCCCCCATCTATATGGACGACACCTCAGGCATCACCATCACCGAGATGAAGGCGAAGATCCGCCGGGTCAATCAGGACCCCACCCGCCCCAATGTGGGCCTGATCGTTATCGACTACCTGCAGCTGATGACCACCGGCCAGCGCAGCGAGAACCGTGTGCAGGAGATCAGCTCCATCACCCGAAACCTGAAGATCATGGCTAAGGAAATGAATGTGCCCATCATCGCGCTTTCTCAGCTGTCCCGTGCGGTGGAGAAGCAGGGCAACAACTCTTCTCACCGGCCCCAGCTGTCTGACCTGCGTGACTCCGGTTCCATCGAGCAGGATGCTGACTGCGTCCTCTTCCTTTACCGTGATTCCTACTACGCCAGCCAGAACCCCGATGGGGCAGAGGTGGATGCCGATACCGCGGAGTGCATCGTGGCAAAGAACCGCCACGGCGAGACCAGCACGGTGCCGCTGGGCTGGGATGGCGCACACACCCGCTTTATGGATGTGGACTTCAAACGCTGATGAACGACGAAATATCAAAATTGATCGCAAAAGTAGAACGCTTTGCCCGGCAGGAGCAGCTGTTTGCGGCTGTGGAGCCGGGCCGGGCTCTGCACCTGTGCGCTGCCGTTTCGGGCGGGGCCGACAGTATGGCGCTGCTGCGGGTACTGCTGGAACTGCGGGAAGCTTTTGCGTATACCCTTTCTGCCTGCCACGTCAACCACGGCCTGCGGGGCGAGACTGCGAACCGGGACGAAGCCTTTGTTCGGGCCGAGTGTGCCCGGCTGGGGGTGCCGCTGACAGTCTTCCGCCCGGCAGATGTGGGAATGGCTGTGCCGCCCCATGCCGGGGAGGACTGGGCCCGCAAACTCCGCTATGCCTGCTTTGCCCAACTGCTGGCAGGCGGGATAGACTGCATTGCAACGGCCCATACTGCTACTGACCAGGCCGAGACCCTGCTGTTCCGGCTGGCACGGGGGACCGGGCTGCACGGGGCAGGGGGCATCCGGCCCGGGCGGCCCGGCTACTGCCGCCCGCTGCTGGGCCTGACCCGGGCCGAGACCGAAACGCTCTGCGCCGCCTTCGGGCAGGCGTGGGTGACGGACGAGACGAACGATTCCGATGCCTACGCCCGCAACCGCCTGCGCCATGGGGCCGTTCCGTCCCTGCGCAGCGTCAACGATGCGGCAGAGGAAAATCTGGCCCGCTTTTGTGAAAAAGCGGGCCGCGCGGATGCCTACTTTGCCCGGCAGGCGGAACAGCTGCTTTCTGTCGCGCGTCTAGATGCAGCCCAGACTGCCCGCAAGGCCCCGAAAGCCAAGGCAGCATGGCGGCTGGAGCCGCTGCAGGGCGCGGACCCGATCATTCTGGAAGCAGCGCTCCACAGCCTTGTTGCCCCGGTGCGGGATGCCGAGGAAAAGTACATCCGCCTGCTGGCAGAGCTGGTGGAGCAGGGGAGCGGGGCGGTGCAATTGACCGATACGGTCCGTTTCTGCGCAGGCAGCGGGATGCTCTGGCAGGAAAAGAGCCGGCCGGAAGCGGCTGCGGCCCCTGCGTTTTCGCTGCCGTTTGCCCCTGCCGATGGGGCGGAATTTGCTCTGCCCGGGGGCCAAACCCTGAAAACACGGCTTTTTGTAAGCGGTTTTCGAGAAAAAACACAGGGTGTTCATAAAAAAGACTTAAAAAATCGGGCGGATTATGCTAGAATAACCTTGTTATATTCTGCCCTTACGCTGCGCACCCGTCAACCGGGAGACCGGTTCCGGCCTGCGGGGCGGGGGCTGAGCAAGCCCCTGCGCAAATGGATGAATGAGGCAGGCATTCCTGCCGGAATACGAGAGGGCCTGCCGCTGCTGGCGGCGGGCAGCGAAATCCTGTGGGTCTGTGGGGAGGGCTTTGCCGAGGGGCTGGCCCCGGACGAGGAGACTGTACAGATCTTGCAGTTGGAATTGGAAAATGGAGGAACAACCCATGAGCATGAATGACGATATCAAGAACATCCTGGTCAGTGAGGAAGCACTGAAAGCCAAGGTTGCCGAACTGGGTGCACAGATCAGCAGGGATTACGAGGGCAGAAACCTTGTCCTCGTCTCCATCCTCAAGGGTTCGGTGGTTTTCATGGCCGACCTGATGCGGGCCGTGACCATCCCCTGCAGCATTGATTTTATGGTCGTGTCCAGCTACGGCGGCAGCAATACCACCACCAGCGGTCTGGTCAAGATCATCAAGGATCTGGACGGCGACCTGTCCGGCAAGGACGTGCTGATCGTGGAGGACATTCTGGATACCGGTGTCACCCTTTCCAAGCTGGTGCCCATGCTCAAGATGCGCAACCCGAATTCCGTGAAGATCTGCACCATTCTGGACAAGCCCAGCCGCCGCAAGGCCGACATCCAGCCCGATTACGAGGGCTTTCAGGTGCCGGACGAGTTTGTGGTGGGCTATGGTCTGGACTACGATGAGAAATACCGCAACCTGCCCTATGTGGGTGTGCTGAAACCGGAAATCTACGCATAACAAAAACGAATTAGAACTGGAGTTGATCCCTTTTGCAACCGAAACGACCTCGCTTTAATCCCCTGATCCTGGCGCTGGCACTGGCCGGTGTTCTGATGATCTGGTCGGTGCTGGGCACCAGCGACAGCAGTACCGGCGGCTCCACCATGAGCTACTCGACTGTGGTGCACTACTTTGAGAACAATCAGGTCACAGCATTTACGCTGGACCGCAACACCAGCATCATCACCCTGACGCTGAAGGAAGGCAAGCAGGAGCTGCCCGAAACCACAGGTGCCACCGCTGCCACACAGGCCTCCGGCGGTCTGCTGAGCAATATGTTCTCCTCCTCCACCTCTTCCGTGGGGGCGACCAGAAACGATGACGGTACGGTGACGGTGCGCTACAAGCTGCCCTACGCCTATGTGTTCATCGAGAACGTCCAGCAGTATATCGATTCCTACGATGCAGCCAACCCGACCGCGCCCATGGAGTACGATTACACCACTCTGAAGGAGTCCATCCCCTGGATGGAGATCCTGTTCTACCTGGGAATGCTGGGCTGCACCGGCTTCCTGCTCTTCTCCATGATGCGCGGCGGCGCTGGCGGCGGCGGTATTATGAACGTGGGCAAGGCCAAGGTGAAGGACGAGCACGAGAACAAAAAGACCGCGACCTTTGCCGACGTTGCCGGTGAGGACGAGGAAAAGGAAGAGCTGAAGGAGGTCGTGGAGTTCCTCAAGAGTCCCGACAAGTTCAACACGCTGGGTGCCCGCATCCCCCACGGCGTTCTGCTGGTGGGCCCTCCGGGTACCGGTAAGACCCTGCTGGCCCGTGCCTGCGCCGGTGAGGCGGGGGTGCCCTTCTACTCCATTTCCGGCTCCGACTTCGTGGAAATGTATGTCGGTGTCGGCGCGTCCCGTGTGCGTGACCTGTTTGATAAGGCCAAAAAGACCATGCCCTGCATCATCTTCATCGATGAGATCGATGCCGTGGGCCGTCAGCGCGGCGCAGGTCTGGGCGGCGGCCACGACGAGCGGGAGCAGACCCTGAACCAGCTGCTGGTGGAGATGGACGGCTTTGCCGCCAACGAGGGCGTGGTGGTGCTGGCGGCCACCAACCGCGTGGACATTCTCGACCCTGCCCTCCTCCGTCCCGGACGGTTTGACCGTCAGGTGTTCGTGGGTCTGCCCGACATCAAGGGACGTGAGGAAATTTTGAAGATCCACGCCCGCGGCAAGCCGCTGGCGGAGGATGTGGATCTGGCGCGTGTGGCGCGTGCCACCTCCGGCTTCACCGGTGCCGATCTGGAGAACCTGCTGAACGAGGCGGCGCTCCTCACCGGGCGGCTGGGGCGGAAGCTCATCACCGAGGAATCCATCCACCAGTCCGTTATCAAGGTCATCGCCGGCCCCGAAAAGCACAGCCGCGTGGTGCCGGAGTCGGAGCGCAGGCTCACCGCCTATCACGAGGCGGGACACGCCGTGGTCATCCACTCCCTGCCCGATCTGGACCCGGTGCACCAGATCACCATTGTCCCCCGGGGACAGGCGGGCGGCATGACCATCTATCTCCCGGAGGAGGATCGCTCCTACCTGTCCCGCACCTATATGCTGGAGCAGGTGGCGGGGCTGCTGGGCGGCCGCGCCGCCGAGGAGCTGATGCTGGGCGACATCTCCACCGGTGCCTCCAGCGACATCAAGCGCGCCACCGCCATTGCCCGCAAGATGGTGGGCACCTACGGTATGTCCGCCAAGCTGGGCAGCGTCGCCTTTGACGCGGGCACGGACGAGGTGTTCATCGGCAAGTCCATGGGACACACCCGCCCCTACTCCGAGCAGACGGCGGCGGAGATGGACGCGGAGATCCGCGCCATCATCGACGAGGCGTATGGGAAGTGCCGGGAGATACTGGCGAAATATAAGAAACAGCTTACGGAAATAGCGGAATATCTTCTGGAAAACGAGACGATGGACGCGGAGACGTTCAACAGCTACTTTACTCCCGGCGGGGACAGTGACACTTGACCGTATACCCCCTGTTTGTACAATAATGATTTCAACTGGACATATAGTGGACATTGACCCCCTGTCAGCCCCTCAAAAAACCGGCAGCCGCACACGCGGCTGTCGGTTTTTTGTGTAGGAAAGCCCCGGCGTTTTATGCACAATGACGAACACACGCGTCCGCCACTGAAAGACAATGCCGGGCAAAAGTGCGTACACATAAAGCGACTGTCCGCCGCCGGGGGACAAAAGTTGCAAAAACCGTCCCGCGGCAGGATTTTCGCGCGCCCGCGAAGCCCTCATTTTTAGAGGTAGTTACAATTGTTTTTGCCACATATTTCCGTTAAAATACTCATATTCTGTAAGCGATCCACCGGATCGCTGCAAGGGAAATTTAGGAGGAAATACCATGAAAAAGTTCTTAGCAATGGTGCTGGCATTGGTCATGGCTCTCTCTCTGGTGGCCTGCGGTGAGCAGGGCGGAGATCAGGGCGGCGACAATTCCGGCAAAAAAGTTATCAAAATCGGCGTTTTTGAGCCGCAGTCCGGCGATAACGGCGCCGGCGGTAAGCAGGAGATCTTGGGTATGCAGTACGCCAACAAGATGTTCCCCACCGTCACCGTCGGCGGCGAGGAGTATCAGGTAGAGCTGGTCTATGCCGACAACGCCTCTTCCAACGACAAGGCTCCCACCGCCGCCCAGACCTTGATTTCTCAGGGTGTGTCCGTGGTGCTGGGCTCCTACGGCTCCGGCGTGTCCATCGCCGCCGGTGACACGTTCTCCGCCGCGCAGGTGCCCGCCATCGGCGTGACCTGCACCAACCCCCAGGTGACTTCCGACTGCGACGCGTACTTCCGCATCTGCTTCCTGGATCCCTTCCAGGGCACCGTTCTGGCGAACTACGCCAAGAGCGAGCTGAAGGCCACCAAGGCGTACTGCCTTGCCAAGCAGGGTGACGACTACTCCGGCGGTCTTGCCAACTACTTCATCAAGGCGTTCGGCGAGGAGAACTGTGTGTACGAGCAGTTCCCCGAGGGTACCTCTGACTTCTCCACCTACATCACCAACGCCCAGCAGCAGGGCTGCGACGTGTTCTTCTCCCCCGTGTCTCTGGAGGCTGCCGCCCAGATCATCGCCAAGGCGGAGACCCAGAATCTGGGTATGCCCATCCTGGCGGGCGACACCTGGGACTCCAACGTGGTGCTGGAGGCCGCTAAGGGCACGAAGCTGGACATCTGCGTGACCACCTTCTATCAGGAGGGCGTGAACGCTGAGTTCGACGCCGCCATCAAGGAGTGGATCGACAGCGACGCTACCGCCAAGACCAACAACGGCGGCGACAACAAGCTGTCCGCCGTGACCGTCATGGGCTACGACGTCTACTGCGTGGCTCTGGAGGCGATCAAGGCTGCCGACTCCGCCGATCCCGCCGCTGTGCTGGCTGCGCTGCCCGGCGTGACCTTTGAGGGCATCACCGGTGCCATCTCCTTCAACGACATCGGCGACGCTAACCGCGACAGTGCCGTGGTCAAGAAGTGCAACACCGAGACCGGTGACTGGGACTTCGTCACCGTCGCCAAGGTGGGCTGAGAAAAGGGAATACATACCACAGCCAAGTGAGGTACACAGGGCTGGCGGGAGCGGAGGCTCCCGCCAGCTGCTGTACTATACCGGAGGCGGCGAGGGTGTCCCGCTGAGGCGGGACGGTCTCGCGGCGGCTGGTGGGACGGCTGTCTGCAAAGGAAGAAAGAATGAAATAGGGAGGAACCCCGCATGGAAGTTTTGAAAACCGCGCTGCCGTATGTAATATCCGGCATATCGGTGGGCGGGCAATATGCGCTGATCGCCATTGGTTACACCATGGTGTACGGCATACTGCGGCTCATCAACTTCGCCCACGGCGATGTGTTCATGGTGGCAGGACTGATGATGGTCTATTTTTCCACGTGGATGCCGCTGTATCTGGCAATACCGCTGATGATCGCGCTGACGGTGCTGCTGGGCTTTTTGATCGAGAGGGTGGCGTACAAGCCCCTGCGTACCGCGCCCCGCATGTCGGTAATGATCTCCGCCATCGGCGTCAGCTATCTGATCCAGAATCTGGCGTTGTATGTGACCGGCGGTCTGAATAAGAACTATCCCGCGATCCCGTGGATCTCCGATCCGGTGCGGCTGTTCGGCATGGAGACGTCCCGCGTGACGGTCATCACGCCGTTTTTGACCATCGCGCTGGTGATCGCGCTGGTGATGCTCATTAACCACACCAAGATCGGTATGGCGATGCGCGCCGTGTCCGTGGATTTTGAGACGGCGCAGCTCATGGGCATTAAGATCAACAACGTTATCTCCGCCACGTTTATCATCGGTACGTTTCTGGCGGCTATCGGCTCGGTGCTGTTTTTCACCAACTTCCCCGGTGTGGTGCCCACGTCCGGCGCAATGCCCGGACTGAAGGCGTTCGTGGCGGCGGTGTTCGGCGGTATCGGCTCCGTGCCCGGCGCGGTGGTGGGCGCGTTCATCATCGGTATCTGCGAGTCCATTATCAAGGGTCTGGATACCATCCTGATGGCGAACGGCGCCATTACGGAGCAGGTGGGCTTCGCCACGTTCTCCGATGCTTTTACCTTCGTGCTGCTGATCGTTATTCTGGTGTTCAAGCCCACCGGCCTGTTCGGTGAAAAGACCACCGATAAGGTGTAAGGGGGTGCGGACATGATGTTGGAAAAGAAGAAGGACGTCCGCGGGACGTTTATTTCGCTGGTGGCGGTGGTGCTGTTTCTGGGACTGGTCATGGTGCTGGATCAGGTCATCAAGCCCAGCAATAAGATGTACATGCTGCTGACGGTGCTGCAGAAGGGCTCTGTGTACGCACTGGCGGCGGTGTCCATGAACCTGCTGAACGGCTTTACCGGGCTGTTCTCTCTGGGACACGCCGGGTTTATGGTGATCGGCGCGTATACATACGCCATATTCTCCATTCCCGCCGCCGCCCGCGACACGGTGTATCAATACTATGACGCGGCGGTGCGTATCTCCTTCCCGGAGGTGCTGGGCAACGCCATGGGCGGCTTCGGCACGGTGCTGGGCGTGATCATCTGCGTGATCTTGGCGGGACTGATGGCATCGCTTTTTGCCTATCTCATCGGGCTGCCGGTGCTGCGGCTGAAGAGCGACTATCTCGCCATCGCCACGCTGGGCTTCGCGGAGATCATCCGTTCCATCCTCCAGTGGGGCAAGCTGGGCCCCGTGACCAACGGCTCTAATATGCTCAAGAGCTTTACCCGTATCAGCAACTTCAAGATCGGGACGTTCAGCCTGTCCACCTTTGTGCCGGTGCTGATCGCCACGGTATCCATTATTCTGATCGTCATGCTGGTGAACTCCACCTACGGGCGGGCGTTCAAGGCCATCCGCGACGACGAGGTGGCGGCGGAGGCCATGGGCATCAATCTGGCGAAGCACAAGATGATCTCCTTCGTGGTCAGCTCGTTCTTCGCCGGCGTGTCCGGCGCCACCATGGCGATGGTGCTGTCTATCGCCCAGGCGAACAACTATAAGGTCGCCATGACGTATGAGATCCTGCTGATGGTGGTGCTGGGCGGTATCGGCTCCATCTCCGGCTCCGTTATCGGCTCGTTGCTGTTCGTAGCAACGTCCGAGTGGTGGCTGCGCGGTCTGGACTCCGGTACGTTCCTCGGTATCGATGCTCCCGGCGTGTTCCGGAACGGCTTCCGGCTGGTGGTGTTCTCCATCGTTATCATGGTGGTGGTGCTGTTCTTCCGGAAGGGTATCATGGGCGACAGAGAGCTGCCGCAGGTGATAGGCGGCTGGAAACGGAAGATACAGGCCAGAAAAGCCGCGAAGCAGGAGGTGACGTCCCATGAGTAAGAGTGTTCTTTCCGTTGAGAATGTCACCATGCAGTTCGGCGGCGTGGTGGCCGTGGACAATCTGAGTCTGGCGGTCAACGAGGGCGAGATCGTGGCTCTCATCGGACCCAACGGCGCGGGAAAGACCACGGCGTTCAACGTCATTACCGGCGTATATGCACCCACCAACGGGCGGGTGTCCTTCGGTGAGGAGTGCATCGTGCGGAATCACCCCACCGGGAAGATGAGGAAGATGTACAAGGGCGAAAACGCCGAGATGTACAGCCATGAGCACGTGCTGGCACCGACGCCGGACAAGATCACGGCGTTGGGCATGGCGCGGACGTTCCAGAACATCCGGCTGTGGAAAACACAGACGGTGTTCGACAACGTGCTCATCGCCAAGCACATGAGGCGCACCAGCAATATGTTCTCCGCCGCGTTCCACGCCAACAGCAAGGAGGAGGCGCGGCAGCGGGCGGAGGTGCTGGAGCTGCTGCGGGTGGTGGGTCTGGAGGACGTGCAGAATGAGCTTGCCACCAGCCTGCCCTACGGCAAGCAGCGGCGGCTGGAGATCGCACGCGCCCTTGCCACCGACCCGTCGCTGCTGCTGCTGGATGAGCCTGCCGCCGGCATGAACCCCCAGGAGACGCTGGAGCTGGCGGAGTTCATCAAGGAGATCCGGGATCAGTTCCACAAGACCATATTGCTCATTGAGCACCACATGGATCTGGTCATGGGCATCGCCGACCGCATTTACGTGCTGGATTTCGGCAAGCTCATTGCACAGGGCACACCAGAGGAGATACAGAACAACGAGCGCGTCATCGACGCTTATTTGGGGGTGGCAGAGGATGCTTAAGATCGAGAATTTGTGTGTCTCCTACGGCGGCATCAAAGCCCTCCGGGGCGTCAGCTTAGAGGTGCCCGACGGGAAGATCGTCACGCTGATCGGTGCCAACGGCGCCGGTAAGTCCACCACGCTGCGGACGATCTCCGGCCTGGTGAAGGCGGACAGCGGCTCCATCACCTATGACGGCGAGGAGCTGCTGGGCAAGCCCATCAACAAGGTGCTGGAGGCGGGTATCGCCCAGTCCCCGGAGGGGCGGCGGGTGTTCGCCAATCTGACGGTGCTGGAAAATCTGAAGGCGGGCGCGTACCTGCGGAAAGACAAGGCGGAGATCGAGAAGGATCTCCGGTGGGTGTATGAGCTGTTCCCCCGGCTGGAGGAACGGGACTGGCAGCTTGCCGGTACGCTGTCCGGCGGTGAGCAGCAGATGCTGGCGGTGGGCCGCGCACTGATGAGCCGCCCCAAGCTGCTGATGCTGGATGAGCCGTCGCTGGGTCTGGCCCCGCTGGTGGTGCAGGGCATTTTCGACATTATCCGCACCGTCAACGAGCAAGGGGTGACCGTGCTTCTCATTGAGCAGAACGCCAACATGGCGTTGAAGATCGCGGACTACGCCTACGTTTTGGAGACGGGCAACATCACCAAGAGCGGCACCGGTGCGGAGCTGCTGGCGGATGAGTCCATCAAGGAAGCGTATCTGGGTAAGCGGAAAAGCTGAATAAAAAAGAACCGCCGAGGGCGGTTCTTTTTTCGTTGCCTTTTCCGGCGAAGCCTGTTATAATGCCCTGTGAATTGACGAAAAAGGCGGTGGGCGCGGTGGAATATGTGATGATGGGGCTGGCGTCGCTGGCAGGCGGTATCATCCAGCCGCTGACGGGCTTCGGCGCGGCGGTGGTGATGATGGTGGCCGCCAGCGCGTTTTACGACATGACCGTCGCGCCCACGGTGGTGGCGTTGGTCTGCATGGCGCAGTCCGCCACCATGGCGTGGATGTACCGCAAGCACATCGACTTGAAGCAGGTCGCCCTGCCCATCGGGCTGTATACCGTGTGCAGCCTTGTGATCATCAACCTGCTGGGGCGGTTCGATTTGCACGTGCTGACGGCGTTGTTCGGGGCGTTTTTGATGGCTCTGGCGGTGTATTTTCTGTTCTTTGCGCGGAGAGTGCGGCTGGAGAAGCCCGGCTTGGGTGCGGGACTGGCGTGCAGCGCGTTCTCCGGGTGCTGTGCCGGGGCGTTCACCATCGGCGGCCCCATGATGGCGTTGTACTTCGTGGAGATCGCCCGGGACAAGAACGCCTACGTGGGGAATATGCAGTTTCTGTTTCTGACCACGAACCTTATCAACTTCACCATGCGGGTGGTGCGGGGGTATTTCTC
>OHQT01001022.1_pt1 | contig 12100 bp, 10 predicted proteins | sample 1578221 | NCBI WGS metagenome assembly OHQT01 (sample SAMEA3879547, study PRJEB24766) | human gut metagenome | biome: human-associated habitat; feature: feces | place: USA | collected 1985/1987
TAACGGTTTGTAACACCGACTGCCAACGCTCGCGTATGTATTATCGTAAAAAGGAGGATAAATAATATATGGATACTAATAAATATACCGCAAAAGCCGTTGAGGCCGTGCAGGGCGCGCAAAACATCGCTCTCGAACACGATAATCAGGAAATCAAGCCCGAGCATTTTTTATACGCTTTGCTTAACGACGAAAACGGACTCATTTATAAAATTTTAACAGGACTGCAAGTAAGCGCCGACAGTCTTAAAGGCGCGGTCGAAAACGTGATTAAATCTTTCCCGAGGGTTTCGGGCGAAGGCGCGAGCATGTATCTCGGTAACGAAGCGGCGAAAGTTGTTGCCGCTGCCGAAAAGTACGCCAAAAAAGACGGCGACGCATACGTCGGAGTCGAGCATCTTTTTGAAGGTATTCTCGACAACCAGACGGCGAATCTAAAAAAACTGTTTTCGGCGTACGGCGTGGACAAGGCGGCGTTTCTGGACGCTTTGAAAAAAATCAAAACCGCGCCCAACACCACGGACAACCCGGAAGACACTTACGAAGCGCTCAATAAATACGGATACGACCTTGTCGAAAGGGCAAGAAACGGAAAGCTCGACCCCGTAATCGGCCGTGACGAGGAAATAAGAAACGTCATAAGGATTCTTTCCAGAAAGACGAAAAACAACCCCGTGCTTATCGGTGATCCTGGCGTCGGCAAGACCGCAATCGTTGAAGGGCTTGCACAGCGTATCGTACGCGGCGACGTCCCCGAAGGATTGAAAGACAAAAAGGTTTTCGCGCTGGATATGGGTGCGTTGATTGCGGGCGCGAAGTACCGCGGCGAATTTGAAGAAAGGCTGAAAGCCGTCCTTAACGAAATTAAAAAACAGGAAGGCAGAACGCTTTTGTTCATCGACGAATTGCACACGATCGTCGGCGCAGGCAAGACCGAAGGCAGCATGGACGCAGGCAATCTCCTGAAACCTATGCTTGCCCGTGGCGAGTTGCACTGCATAGGCGCGACGACATTGGACGAATACCGCAAGTATATCGAAAAAGATCCCGCGCTTGAACGTCGTTTCCAACCGGTGACCGTCGATCAGCCCGACGTCGAAGACACGATTGCGATTTTAAGAGGACTGAAAGAAAGATACGAAATCTATCACGGCGTGAGAATTCACGACCAGGCTCTCGTTGCGGCGGCGACCTTGTCCGACCGTTACATCACCGACAGATTCCTGCCCGATAAGGCAATCGACCTTGTCGACGAAGCGTGCGCCATGATTCGTACCGAAATCGACAGCATGCCTGCCGAAATGGACGACATCTCGCACAAGATAATGCAACTTGAAATCGAAGAATCCGCATTAAAAAAAGAAAGCGACAAACTGTCGATGGAGCGTAAGGCGAGCATCGAAAAGGAACTTGCGGAACTTAACGCGAAGTTCAACGAGATGAAAGCCCAGCTTGAAAACGAAAAGAAAAAGATAGTCGGCGTTCAGGAAACCAAAGCCGAAATCGATAAAGTGAACCTTGAAATCGAAGAAGCGAAAAGGTCTTACGACTTCACGCGCGCGGCGGAACTGCAATACGGCAAACTTCCCGAACTTCAAAAACGTCTGGAAGAAGCCGAAAGCAAGGCGGGCAAACACGAGAATTCAAGCCTGCTCCGTGACGAAGTTACGGCGGACGAAATCGCAAAAATCGTCGCAAAATGGACGGGTATCCCCGTGACGAAACTTATGGAAAGCGAGAAAACCAAACTCTTGAATCTCGGCAACGAGTTGCATAAGAGAGTTATCGGTCAGGACGAGGCGGTCACGAAAGTCGCCGACGCAATCCTGCGTTCGCGTGCGGGCATATCCGATGAAAACCGTCCTATCGGCAGCTTTATGTTCTTAGGTCCGACGGGCGTCGGTAAAACCGAGCTTGCAAAAACCCTTGCGAATTACCTTTTCGACGACGAGAGAAATATCGTGAGAATCGATATGACCGAGTATATGGAAAAGTTCAGCGTGTCGCGTCTTATCGGCGCGCCTCCGGGATACGTGGGCTACGACGAAGGCGGACAACTTACCGAAGCGGTAAGGCGCAAACCTTATTCCGTCGTGCTGTTCGACGAAATCGAAAAGGCGCACCCCGACGTATTCAACGTGCTTTTGCAGGTGCTTGACGACGGCAGAATTACCGACAGTCAGGGCAGAACGGTCAACTTCAAAAACACGATTATCATTATGACCAGTAACCTGGGCAGTCAGTATATTCTGGACGGCATCGACAAAGACGGCAACATCTCGGCAGAGGCAAAAGAGCAGGTTTCAGCCTTGTTGAAATCGACGTTCCGTCCCGAATTCCTGAACCGTCTGGACGACATCGTAACGTTCACTCCGCTTACTCGCGACAGTGTGAAGAAGATAATCGGCTTGTTGCTTGAAAAACTCAATTCAAGGCTTGAAAGGCAAAATCTGCACCTTAAAGTTACAGATGCGGCAAAAGACGTCATTATCGACGGCGGCTACGACGTAACGTTCGGCGCAAGACCGTTGAAGCGTTTCATCGAAAGCCACATCGAAACGCCGGTTGCCAGAATCATACTTTCGGGCAACCTTGACGAAGGCGACGTAATAGTCGTCGACGCGGAAAACGGCTCGCTTAAAATCGCGCCCGAAAAACCCGAAAAATAAAACGAAGAAGCATCTCAAATCGAGATGCTTTTTTAATGCGAAAAATCTGCGCTTTTGAAAAATTGAAAGCCGTGCGCGGCGGGGCGCGAAAATTAAGGTCGATTTTCGTTTTACAGTAAATCGTTGTATAAAGTGTAATATACCTATGGTCGGTAAAAACATCGGCCACGGAGGTTTTATGATTGAGATTAAAAATATCGTAAAAACTTTATCGCCCGAAAGAAACCCGTCGACGCGATTAAAAACCGATAATTCGCGCCTTTTTGGCGTTTTGGCAGAACCTTGCTCGGTTACGTACGCCAAAGTACGCGCCCTCGTAAGAACCTGCCAAGAACCCCAAAAATCCATCAAATTCTCGGTTTTTAATGATTATGTGCGCCTTTTTGAGTTTTGGCTACGTTCGTATTATTATCTGTTGGTTATTAGTGGAAAAACAAATTACTGACGAACTATTGAAATCTGCATCAAAGTATGCACGACTTGACAATAAAAAACGACCGTGGGAACGGTCGTTTTTTTTGGGCGCGTGAAAAATTATAAACTTCTCAGGACTTTGTTGACTTCCGCCATATCGCATTTGCCGGCGTATTCCGCCTTGAAGTGGCGCATTACGCTTGGCACCGATTTGTCGGGCAAGGTCATAATGACGGCTCTGATTTCGTCCTCGCTCATCATTTTGGGCAGATACTTTTCGATTGCCGCGATCTGGTTGTTCAAAGACAGCACGGTGTCGGCTCTGCCAGCCTTTTCAAAAGCGTCCTTTTCTTCAAAGAGTTCCTTTTGCGTTTTTTTCAGGATCTGGACGTAGTCGGCGTCGGACATTTCCTCGCCTTTGCTGCGTTTTTCGATATTGAAGAGCATAAGTTTGTTTATGAGCGCGTTAAAAGCCGTGACGGTATCTTTGTCGTGCGCCTTCATTGCTTCGATTTTTGCTTTTTTGAAATCGTCGATATTCATAAAATCACCTCGGGAAAATTATAGTCCTAAGGCGGCAGGAAAGTCAATAAAATGCAACTAATCGTCGTGAGCGGTTTTTAATGCATTCAGCCAGATTGTTTTGTCAAAGCGGGTGTTCAAGGGGCTTGTGGACGGCAAAAACAGGGCGGAATCCGAAAGATATTTGTAATTTTTCAGGAATATTTCCTTTGCCTTTCCGCCGTTTAAGATAATTTTTTTGATTTTTGCTTTGTCAATGACTTTTTGTAAGTCCGCTACCTTATAATTTTTAATAGTGCTGTCAAGGCTGCCCGTTATTTCGCACTCGGCAACGACGTCCCAAAGGGCGATTTTGTGGTTTTTAAGCAGGGCTTGCTTTTCGCCTATCGTTTCGGGCGCGGGTTCGCCAAAGGCTTCCGATAGAATTTTCCAGAATCTGTTTTGTTTGTTGCCGTAATAAAAGTTCGTCTCGCGCGAGATGACGCTCGGGAAACTTCCGAGAATCAATATTTCGCTGTTTTCGTCGAAGAACGGCAGAAATCCCTTGTAAATCATACTTGGATTATACAACAAAAAATGCGCGTGCGGTATTGATTTATCGAAAATTTCGGGATATAATATTTCCAAACGGAAGGTGAGAAAAATGATTTTATATTTTACGGGTACGGGCAATGCGAAATATATTGCCGAAAAAATCGCGAAAGTTACGGGCGACGAAACAAAAAATATCGTGGCATATACCCGCGATAACGAGAAATTTTTGCAAGGGGACGGGGAAAGACTTGTCCTTGTCAGCCCCGTGTACTACTGGGGTATTCCCGAATCGGTGAAAGGATTTCTGAAAACCCTGAAAACCGCGGGAAGATATTTCGCGATAGTTCTCGAATGTGGCGGAAGCACCGGGAACGCGCAGGGAGTGTGCGAAAGATACGTGCGCCCCGACGCGGTGTTCGGCGTTGTCGCGGTCGATAATTTCTGCCCGATGTTCAAAATCGAATCCGCCGAGGAAACGGAAAAACGACTTGACGCGCTTGACGAAAAAATCGCCGTTGTCGCGGACAAAATCAGGAACGAAGAAAAGGGCGACTTCAATGCAGAAAAGGGAAGTTTTTATAAACTCAACACCGCACTTTTGTATCCGATTTACGAAAAATTCGGCGGAAGAAAAACAAAATTTTCGGCGTCCGATGACTGCGTAAATTGCGGACTTTGCGAAAGCATTTGCCCGGTGTCCGCAATAAAAATCGAAAACGGAAAGCCCGTATGGACAAAAGAAAAGTGCGATATGTGTTTGGGGTGTCTGTCAAGATGCCCGAAAAACGCAATCTCGATTAAGAAGTCTTTGAAAAACGGACGCTACGTAAATCCGCGCGTCAAATTCTGAAACTCCCGAAAATAATTTTGAAAAAGCAGCCTTTGCAAGGCTTTTTGTTGCCTTTTTATCATATCTTATATAAAATAACATTAAGTAATTTCTGTGTAGGTAAAGAGGATGCAAAAGAAGTTATCGAAGTTTTCACACGGTCTGAAAAAAATTCCCAAAGGTATCGTAAAACTCAAATGGGTGTTTCTCGTGCTGTTCGTCGCGCTGTCGATATTCGGCGCGGTGATGATTCCGCATACGAAAATCAACTATGACCTGACGGGGTATCTGCCCGCGAATTGCGATTCGTCAACCGCTCTCGAACTCCTGAAAAAAGAGTTTGACGACAAGGGCATGGCATACGTTATGGTTAAGGACGTTACGCCGGAAAAAGCAGGCGAAATCAAAACGAGGCTTGAAAAAGTCTAAGGCGTTGCGACGGTTACTTACGTTGAGAGTATGAACTACAAAAACAACTCGGCACTCTATACCGTAACGCTGAAAGACTATGACTCGACGGCGGGTGCGTTCGACGCGGTAAAAGACGTAATCGACGCTTTATCCGACGAAAAAGCATATTTATCCGGTCAATCTGCATTTTCATACTACACAAAACTTGAAACTGAACAAAGCATAATGAAGCTTGGAATCGCAATCGTCGTGATCATTCTTCTGGTTATGCTGTTCACGTCGAAGACTTATTTCGAACTCATCGTGCTTATCCTCGTTTTCGGCGCGGCGATGGCGATAAACATGGGGACGAATTTCTTGTTCGTCAACGGTATTTCTTACATTGCGAATCTGGTTGCGCTCGTGCTGCAACTCGCGCTGTCGCTTGACTACTCGATTATTCTTTTGCACCGCTATATGGAAGAAAGGGATAAAGGCGAAGACGCAAAAACCGCGACGGTTACCGCACTCACGAAAGGGCTGCCCGAGATTCTGTCAAGTTCCCTTACGACGGTGGCGGGGCTTGCCGCGCTTATGCTGATGACGCTGTCAATCGGCTCGGAAATCGGGTTGTCGCTCGCAAAAGGTATCGTCATCTCTATGGCGACGGTCATATTTTTTATGCCGGCTCTTCTTGTGATTTTCGACAAACCCATTCAAAAAACCCGTCATAAATCTTTCGTGCCGAACATAACGAAGCCCGCGCGTGCAATCGTCAAAGCAAGGAAAGTTATCGTGCCGGCGTTTTTGCTTATCGCAATCCTTGCGGGAGTCGCGCAGGGTTTCAACAAATATTCGTTCAACTACAACAGCGGCTCGCTTATCGTCGCGCCGAAAAAGGTCATCGAAGAAACGGGCTTCGGTACGCTTAACTCGCTTGTCGTGGTTGTGCCGAAAGGCGACGCCGAAAAAGAACGCCAACTTGTGAAATACGTGGAGTCTTTCGACCTTATCGACAAATCGCAGACGACCGCACTGTCGACAATCAACGTGTATTCTTTCATCGACGCGGATTCTTCGGAAACGCTGTATCTTACCGACGAATTGTCCAAGGCGGAAATACTTGCCTTAATCGATAAAATTCCCGCGGAAACCGACAAAGATAAGGAAAAGGTAGCCTTGATGAAAAACTTTGCGAACACCTGGTTTAACGAATACGTCGGAAAATATATGCCCGAAGGCACCGACAAAGAAACCGCAAAAGTCAGGCTTATCGACCTTCTGGACTTCGCCGTCCGCGAAAAACTGAACAGCATTTCGCCGCTTTTGAACGGAAACGAAGAAATTAAAGCATATCTCGATCAGGTCAAACAAATTTCCTTTGCAAAGGCTAATCTCGAATCCGAAAACTATTCCCGCATCACGTTCAACATCAACGGCGGGGTGGAAGACGACGACGTGTTTGAACTTGTCAAAACCTTGAAGACGGGTGTGTCCGACTTTTACGAGGAAAGATATATCACCGGCGAAAGCGTCGTGTGCTATGAGATGAGCGAATATTTTATGAAAGACAACCTTATGGTGTGTCTGTTCACCGATTTGTTCATTCTGGTTATATTGCTTATAACGTTCAGGAATATTTCGCTTCCGATAATCCTTATTCTTGCGATTCAGGGCGGAATTTTCATCAACTTTGCGATTCCGTTCTTGTCCAAGACGTCGATTTCGTTCATCGGCTACCTTATAATAAGCGCGATACAGATGGGCGCGACAATCGACTACGCAATCGTGCTTACCAACAGATACCGCGGCATAAGGAAAGATTTTACCGACCGCTACGACGCAATGGCTGCCGCAACAAACGCCGTGTTCCCGACAATTCTGACGTCGGGCGTCATTCTTACGGCAACCGGCTTCGTTATGAGCATGCTGTCGTCGGGTGTGGTGGCGCAACTCGGACTGTTGCTGGGCGTAGGCACGCTGACGTCGATAATCATCGTGTTGTTCGTTCTGCCGTCGCTTCTTCTGGTGACAGAGAAAGTCGTCGATAAAACCGACTTTTCAAAACTGTTCAGAAAAAAACAAAAAGCCGCCGTCGAAGAAGTTACGTTAAGCCCCGACTTCACGGAGCCTTCCGACAACGCCGTAAAGGCACAGAAAACCGAAAACGGACAAGGTTGATTTTGCTATCGTAAATGAGTTGACAAAAAAGATATTTCGCATTATCATTTTCATATCGATATAAAAGGGCGTATTATGAAAAACTTCGTCGAAAACAAGTTTTATTACTATTACTTTCAAAACAACGTTTCATTCTGCAAGGGACGCTGAAAGTCGACGCACTTTTTTTTCAGGTAAGTTAGCGATTCCTTTGCGGAATCGCTTTTTTTATACGAAAAACCGCGCCGATTTGCAATATATGCGGAAAACAGCGCGAAATATGTGAAAAAACGATGGTTTTATAATCAAAATTGATTATAATGGAAAAGACAGAGGTTTATATGAAAGATATTTTGGACGCAAGGAACGAAATCAACGAAATCGACAAACAAATGGCGCAGCTGTTCCAGAAAAGAATGGAAGCCGTGAAAGACGTTGCCGTGTATAAAAAGGACAACGGTCTGTCCGTCCGCGACCTTTCCCGCGAGGCGGAAGTCGCAAAACGCAATTCAAAATTCGTCACGGACGAAAGCCTGAAACCGTATTACGTCGACTTCATCAGAAACACGATCGACGTGTCCTGTAAGTATCAGGAATCGCTGCTTCGGAATATGACCGTCGCGTACTGCGGCGTGGAGGGGGCGTTTGCACACATTGCCGCAAAGAAAATGTTCCCGACCGCGACGTATAAGCCCTGCGCGACTTTTTCGGAGGCGTACGAGGGAGTCGAAAAGGGCGACTACGACTGCGCCGTGCTTCCGCTTGAAAACAGTTACGCCGGGGAAGTCGGCGAGGTTATGGATTTGACCTTTTCTGGCGATCTGCATATAAATCAGGTTATCGAAGTGCCGATCACGCACAATCTTCTGGCATTGCCCGGCGCAAGCGTCGACACGATAAAAACCGTCGTGAGCCATCCGCAGGCGCTCATGCAGTGCGCGGAGTTCATAAAGAAAAACAATTTTGAGGTCAAAGCGTACTCAAACACCGCGCTTGCCGCAAAGTTCGTCAAAGACAGCGGCGACAAAACGATTGCCGCGATTGCCTCCGACGAAACCGCAAACGTTTTCGGGCTCGATATCATTGAAAAAAGCGTCAACGACGTGAAAACCAACACGACGAGATTCGCCGCGTTTTCAAGGGTTGAAAATACGCCGTTTTGCCTTACGAAAAGAGAAAACGAAAACTTTATTCTGGTGTTCACGGTGCAGAACGAATCGGGCGCGCTCGCAAGCGCGTTGAACATAATCGGCGCACACAACTTCAATATGCGCGCGCTTCGTTCCCGTCCGATGAAAAACCTGAAATGGAATTACTATTTTTACATCGAGGCGGAAGGAAACGTCAATACGCAAAACGGAAAAGAACTTATGCAAGAGTTGTCCGCGCTTTGCGCCAAGCTGAAACTTGTCGGCAGCTACTTCTCGGACGAGGGATACGAAAAATGATTATACCCGTAAATCTTGACGAAAAATACGACGTCATCGTCGAAAACGGCGCGCTTGACGACGTGGAAAAATACTTTAACCTTAACAGAAAGGTTCTGGTTCTTACCGACGACGGAGTGCCCGAAATGTACGCCGAAAAAGTCGCAAAAAAATGCGAAACCCCCGTTGTCGTGACACTTAAACACGGCGAAGAAAGCAAAAACTTCGACAACTTCAAACATATCCTTTCCGTTATGCTTGAAAACTCGTTTTCAAGGAAAGATTGCGTTGTGGCTGTCGGCGGCGGCGTTGTCGGGGATATCGGCGGATTCGCCGCGTCGTGTTATATGCGCGGCGTCGATTTTTACAACGTGCCGACAACCCTTTTGTCGATGGTGGACTCGTCAATCGGCGGGAAAACCGCAATCGACTTTATGGGCGTGAAAAACGTTGTCGGCTCATTTTATCAGCCGAAAGCGGTCGTGGTCGACCCTCGCGTTTTAAGCACGCTTGACGACAGACAATTTTACGCAGGGCTTGCGGAGTCGATAAAAATGGCGGCGACGTCGGACGCATCGCTTTTTGAGTTTATCGAAAACGCCGACGTGAAACGCGACGTAAAAGAAATCATCGAAAGGTCGATCCTCATCAAAAAAGCCGTCGTGGAAAAGGACGAAAAAGAAGAGGGATTAAGAAAGGTTCTGAACTTTGGCCATACCGTCGGACACGCAATCGAAAGCGCGGAAAAGGGAAGGTTGTTGCACGGCGAATGCGTTGCGACGGGTATGCTGTACGCATGCTCCGACGGTGTAAAAACGCGCCTTGAAAACATTATGACAAAGTTTGGACTTCCTATAAAAACCGAAAAAACGGCGGCGCAACTTCTGCCGTACATCACGCACGACAAAAAAGCGAGCGGCGGAAAAATCTCGACGGTGTACGTCGACGAAATCGGAAGTTTCAAATTTATCGACCGCACCGCGGAAGAAATACTTTTAATATCGGAGAAAAAGAAATGAAAAACACGTTCGGAAACAGCATTTCGCTTACCGTATTCGGCGAAAGTCACGGCGAATGCGTCGGCGCGGTTATCGACGGACTCGCGGCGGGAATCGTCGTTGACGAAAACCAGATAAGGGAAGACCTTAAAAGGCGCGCTCCATCGACAAGCACGGACACCGCGCGCCGCGAAAACGACAATTTCAAAATTGTGAGCGGCGTGTTTAACGGCAGGACGACGGGCGCTCCGATTTGCGTGATTGTCCCAAACGAAAATACGAAAAGCGGCGACTACGATTACGGTATAGCGCGGCCGTCGCACGCCGATTACACGGCGTTTTGCAAATATCACGGATATGAAGATTACCGCGGCGGCGGACACTTTTCGGGGCGCGTAACGGCAGGGATAGTTGCTGCCGCTTCGATTGTAAAAAGCGCGCTGGAAAGCATCGGAATTAACATTGCGACGCACATCATTGAATGTGCGAACGTGCAGGATAAGCCGTTTAACGACATCAAAAACGAGATATTAACCGTTAAATCCGAAATATTCCCCGTTATTGACAAGGCACAAGGGAAGAAGATGCAGGAAGAAATTGAAAAAGCGAAAGCCGACGGCGACAGCGTCGGCGGCGTCACTGAAACCGCAATAATCGGATTGCCCGAAGGCGTCGGCGAGCCGTGGTTCGACAGTGTTGAAAGCATACTCTCGCACGCGCTGTTTTCAATCGGCGGCATTAAGGGTGTGGAATTCGGCAACGGCTTTGAAATGACAAAAATGAGAGGAAGCGCCGCAAACGACGCGTTCGCTTTGGAAAACGGGAAAGTCGTAACGCTTACGAATAACAACGGCGGCGTAAACGGCGGCATCACAAACGGCATGCCCGTGATTTTCAAGTGCGCCGTAAAACCCACGCCGTCCATTTACAAAACGCAGAAAACGATAAATTTTTTGAAAAACGAAGAGACCGAAATCAATATTCGCGGCAGACACGATCCCGCGATAATAAGAAGGATTTGTCCCGTTATCGACGCGGTCGCAGCGCTTGCCGTCGCCGATCTACTGCAACAAAAATACGGCGCGGACGTCATGACAAAAGGTATCGGAAAATGAAATACGGGCTCATCGGAAAACCGCTCGGGCACAGTTTCTCGCGCGAAATACACGCACTCATTGCGGACTACGATTATCGTCTTTTTGAAATCAACGAGGACGAGTTGCCGCGCTTTTTTCAAGAACGCGATTTTTCGGGCATAAACGTTACGATTCCTTACAAGCAGGCGGTGATTCCGTTTCTGGACGAAATATCCGACGAGGCGAAAAAAATCGGCGCAGTGAACACGATTGTCAAAAAGGAAGGGAAACTTTTCGGATTCAACACCGACTTTTTCGGTATGCGCGCGCTCATCAAAAGCGCTGGGCTTGACCTTGAAAACAAAACCATTCTGATACTCGGCACGGGCGGCACGTCGAAAACCGCCGTTGAGGTTTCAAAAAGCCTTGGCGCGACGAAAATCGTGAAAGTGTCAAGAAAAAAGTCTTCGGACACGGCGACATACGACGAAGCGTACGAAAAGTATTCGGGCGCGGACGTCATCATAAATACGACGCCTGTCGGAATGTTTCCAAACGCCGACAAAACGCCCATTGACGTTAAAAAATTCAAAAATTTGCAGGGTGTCATCGACGCGGTTTACAACCCCCTTCGTACAAATTTCGTGCTTGACGCCGAAAGTATCGGCGCGAAAGGGCGCGGCGGACTGTATATGCTTGTGGCGCAGGCTGTTTATGCGTCGGCGTTGTTTCTGGATAAAACCGCGGACGAGAGCGTCATCGACAAAACGTACGCCCGCATACTGAAAGAAAAGCGCAATATCGTGCTTTGCGGTATGCCGTCTTCCGGGAAAACGACCGTCGGGAAAGAAATTGCAAAAGTTTTTGGCAAAAGGTTTATCGACACCGACGACGTCGTGGTTGAAAAACGGAAGGAATCCATAAGCGATATTTTTGAAAAGTACGGCGAAGGGGAATTTCGGAAGGAAGAGCGGCTTGCAATCGAGGAATTGTCAAAAGAGAACGGACTTGTCATCGCAACGGGCGGCGGCGCGGTGCTCGACCCTGAGAATGTCCGCGCGCTCAAGGGCAACGGGCGCAT
>OHQT01001025.1_pt1 | contig 12034 bp, 8 predicted proteins | sample 1578221 | NCBI WGS metagenome assembly OHQT01 (sample SAMEA3879547, study PRJEB24766) | human gut metagenome | biome: human-associated habitat; feature: feces | place: USA | collected 1985/1987
TATGGGCGTTCCCAAGACGATTGACAATGACCTGATGGTGACCGACCATACTCCCGGTTACGGCAGCGCCGCCAAGTACATTGGCGTTGTGATGAAGGAAATCATCCGCGATGCCACCGTATATGGCACCAAGTACGTTACCATTGTGGAGATTATGGGCCGCAATGCCGGCTGGCTGACCGCCGCTGCCTCCCTGGCAAAGGGTGAGGACTGCGAGGGCGTGGATATGATCTGCCTGCCCGAAGTCCCCTTCAACGTGGAGCACTTCATTGAGAAGGTCCGCGCCATGCAGGAGAAGAAGCCCAGCATCGTGATCGCTGTTTCCGAGGGTGTCAAGCTCGAGGACGGCCGCTACGTCTGCGAGCTGGCCGATGATGTGCACGCAGTGGACGCTTTCGGCCACAAGGCACTGACCGGTACCGCACGCTATCTGGCGAATGTGGTCGCCCGCAATCTGGATACCAAGACCCGCTGTATCGAGCTGTCTACCCTGCAGCGCTGCGCTGGTCACCTGACCAGCCGCACCGATATCACCGAGGCTTACCAGGTGGGCGGCGCTGCTGCCAAGGCTGCCTTTGAGGGTGTCACCGGTCAGATGGTCGCCCTGAAGCGCATCTCCAACAGCCCCTATCAGTACATCACCGAGCTGCACCCCATCAGTGAAGTTGCAAACCTCGAGAAGAAGGTTCCCCTGAGCTGGATGAACGAGAATCACACCCAGATGACCGAGGAATTCCTCGAGTATGCCCGCCCGCTGATCCAGGCTGAGCTGACTCCGCTGTACATTGCAGGTCTGCCCCACCACATCTACATGAAAAAGTAATTTCTCCTTTGAATCCTTCTAAGGCATAGCAAAACTCCCGCCCGGATGCGCTCCAGGCGGGAGTTTTTTGCTGTGTGGCTTATGAATTACTGTTTGCCCAGCTGCCAGAACGCCACGGCGCTGGCGGCGGCAACGTTCAGGGAATCGACCCCGTGGGACATGGGGATCTTGACTGTGTAATCGCAGGATGCGATGGTGGTATGGGAAAGGCCGTCTCCCTCCGTGCCCAGCACAATGGCAAGCTTCGGCTCCCGGGCAAGGGCTTCGTCATCGATGCTGACCGAACGGTCACTCAAGGCCATGGCAGCCGTCTTGAAGCCCAGGGCATTCAGCTGAGCAAGCCCCTTTTCGGGCCAATCGGCGGGCGTTTCGCCGATCTGCGCCCAGGGCACCTGAAATACCGTGCCCATACTCACGCGCACGGCCCGGCGGCAGAGCGGGTCACAGCAGGAGGGGTTGATAAGAACAGCATCCATGTTCAGCGCTGCCGCACTGCGGAAGATGGCACCCACGTTGGTGGAATCCACAATGCCCTCCAGCACGGCCACCCGCCGGGCGTTCCGGCAGAGCTCCGCCACGGTGCGGGGCTTCGGACGTTGAAAGGCGCAGAGCACGCCCCGGGTCAGCTCGTAGCCTGTCAGTGCAGCCAGCAGCTCCCGGTCAGCAGTATAAATGGGTGCATCCCCGCAGCGGGTCAGGATCTCCGCCGCCGGGCCGGTGATCTGCCTGCGCTCCATCAGCAGGGAGACCGGCACAAAGCCTGCATCCAGTGCCCGGGAGATCACCTTGGGGCTCTCGGCAATGAAGATGCCTTTTTCGGGTTCCAGCCGACTGCGCAGCTGGTTCTGCGTCAGGCGGGCGTAGGGGTCCAGCTCCGGCGCGTGAAAATCCGTGATCTCGATGATATTGGGCATGGGGAGATTCTCCTTTTTCTGTATGAATGGTCTTATTGTAGCACAACCCGGATGCAATTGCAAAATACATGGCAGGCATATTCGTTTTACATAGTCAAAACCGCCAAAAATCACCTTTTGTTTTTGACAAATCCGTCAACCCGCGTTATAGTATAGGGGTAAAAAATCAGAGGGGGAATTTGCATGAATTCCAAGAAAAAGCGCCGCGGCCAGATGTCGGAAGCCTTCTGCACGGCAATGTTCCTTTCACTGTCCGGCGGCCTGCAGGACGTATACACCTATCTGTTCCGGGGCAAGGTGTTTGCCAACGCCCAGACCGGCAACATCGTGCTGATGGCTGTCCATGCCTTTGCCGGGGAGTGGGGGCGTGTGCTGCATTATCTTGTGCCCCTGTGCTTCTTTGCGCTGGGCGTGTTCGCGGCAGAGCTGATGCACCAGAAGCTGCAGAATCTGCAGCGGCTCCACTGGCGGCAGCTGGTGGTGCTATGTGAGATCGTGATGCTGTTCGTGGTGGGCTTTTTCCCGCAGGAGTGGAATCTTATGGCCAATGCGCTGGTCTCGTTTGCCTGTGCGATGCAGGTGCAGACCTTCCGCAAGGTGAACGGTTATGCCTTTGCCAGCACCATGTGCATCGGCAACATGCGCAGCGGCATGGACTCCCTCTGCAGCTGGGTGCTCAACCGCAATCCTGCCGCCCTGAAAAAATCCTTCTATTACTGGGGCATCATCCTCCTGTTTGCGCTGGGCGCGGGCCTGGGCAGCCTGACGCTGGACCTCTGCGGCGCAAAGGCCATCTGGTTCTCCTGCCTGCTGCTGGCCGTCAGCTTCTGCCTGATGTTCCTGAAAGAAGATGTGGAAGAGATCAAAGAAGATCTCGAAGCACTGGAAGCAAAACATTAAATCAAGGAGTTTCCCTCAGTTTCACGCTGTTTACCGCCATGCCAAAGGCTCCCCTGGTAGGGGAGCTGGCGAGCGCCAGCGAGACTGAGGGGTTTATTTTTTTCCGGATCTATCCAACACTTCCCTGGTCTCCTTCGTCTTACAGGCAGAACGACGCAATGAAAGGAGGAAGCCCCATGTGGGAGCTGCTGTACGAGACCTTCTGGGACAGGCTGGAACACTTCTGTTTCAATCTCTGCCGGGACGAAGCCCGGGCGGAGGATCTGACCCAGGAAGTCTTTCTGCGGGCACTGCAGAACCGGAGCCTCATCAACAGCTTTACGGAACGGCAGTGCAAAGCCTGGCTGTTTACCACAGCGCGGAATCTCTACTGCGACCAACTCCGCCGGACGGCAAAGGAGGAGCAGCTGCTCAGCACCTTTTTCCCGGAAGAGGACAATGCTGAACCGGATTTCGCACTGGACACGGTGGAAGCCGCCAGTCTGCTGGCTCTGCTCACCCCGGAAGAGCGGCGGCTGTTCACCCTGCGCTATACAGCGGGCTACAATGCCAGCGAGATCGGTCAGCTGCTCTGTCTCCCGCCCGGCACGGTCCGCAGCCGCCTTGCCCAGATACGCCATCGCCTCAAAACTGAACTTACGGAGGAATAAATGATGAAAAAGAACCTGAATGTGGACGCTATGATCCTGGACCTGCGCAATGTGCAGGAGGATTTTCTTGACCGCTATGAGCAGATCAAGCTGGACTGCATGATCGCGCTGACCTCGCCCCGGGTGCAGACGCTCCTGAGCCAGCACAACATTTCTCTGGATTCGATGCTCTGCAAAAATGTCCCGGAGGAGGTCTCGGTGGGTGTGGTCAATGGCAAGGTCACGCTGAGCTCTGCCAGCCAGACCGCCGCCGGGCAGGTACTGGTGGTCAACGGCAAGCTGATGATCACACCGGATGCTGCGGAGGTTTTACAGAAGTACGCCTGCATTCTGGTCAACGGTATGATCTACTGCCCGCAGTGCCTCTCGGCAGTGGTATCCGCCCGCTGCATCCTGAACGGAAAGCTGGCGGTCTACCCCGATGATGCAGTGCTCCTGCCGGGAAGCTCCATCAAGCTAGACAACACCTTCCTGCTGCGGGCACAAAGCCGCCTGTACTGGAATGAACATCGCTTCCTGGCGGTTGACCCCAGACTCGACACTGCCGCACTGGCCGCAAAGGGCTGCAGCTTTTCCGCTCCAAAGGCCATCCTGTGCGCAAGCCTTGCGCCCGTTCTGGCCCCGCTCTTCCCGGATTCCACCGAGCTGATCATCGTGCCGGACGGCACCGCCGTGGTGGAGGACGACCTGGAGCTGACCGCCTCTTCCCTGCGCCGGTATGGCACCCGTCTCTATGTGCTGGGCGATGCTGTCATCCCCGCAGAGAGCGCAGACCTGCTGGCTCAGATCGAATTCCTGCATGTTACCGGTGAGGTAGAGCTGCCTGATGCTCTGGAAGCGGCATTCTTTGCCATCCCTGAGCTGGAATGCGGCAAAGTAGTCCACGAGGACGCTCTGCCCAAACAGACCCGCGCCAAAGCAAAGGATGAGGAGCCCGATCCGGATACCGTGACCCTCAGCGGCATCCAGCTGACCCTGTAATCCGCACTGTTCCTCCCTGCCCCGCTCTTTCCGGCAAAAGCTTTCTGCTGGAAGGAGCGGGACTTTTGTTGATTTTTTATTGCACCCGCTCCTCTGATATGATATACTGTTTTTTGTATTGTGTAATTCCCCGGGCACACTTCCGCTGTGGAACCCGCTGCCCGGGCAGGATATGGGAACCGAAATCAGGAAGAGGAGCAACGAATGAAAAAAGGATTTGACAACGACAAATACCTGCAGATGCAGTCGGAGCACATCCGGGAGCGGATCGCGCAGTTCGACAACAAGCTGTATCTGGAATTCGGCGGCAAGCTGTTCGATGACTACCACGCCTCCCGCGTGCTGCCCGGCTTCCAGCCCGATTCCAAGCTGCAGATGCTGCTGCAGCTGAAGGATCAGGCCGAGGTCGTTATCGTCATCAACGCTGAGGACATCGTCAGCAGCAAGGTGCGCGGTGACTATGGCATCACTTATGATCTGGACGTTCTGCGTCTCATCGACGCATTCCAGGAGCGCGGCCTGTTTGTGGGCAGTGTATGCGTGACCATGTACACCGCTGCCCCCGAGGTGGAAGCCTTTGAGAAGCGGCTGAACAGCCTGGGCATCCGCACCTTCCGGCACTATAAGATCCCCGGCTACCCCAACGATGTTGCCCGCATCGTGAGCGATGAGGGCTATGGCCGCAACGAGTACATCGAGACCCAGCGCCCGCTGGTGGTCATCACGGCTCCCGGCCCCGGCAGCGGCAAGATGGCCACCTGCCTGTCCCAGCTGTACCACGAATACAAGCGGGGCGTGAAGGCCGGTTATGCCAAGTTTGAGACCTTCCCCATCTGGAACATCCCCCTGAAGCACCCGGTCAACCTGGCTTACGAGGCTGCCACCGCCGACCTGAACGATGTGAACATGATCGACCCGTTCCATCTGGAGGCCTATGGCAAGACCGCGGTCAACTACAACCGCGACATTGAGATCTTCCCCGTGGTCAATGCCATGTTTGAGCTGATTGCAGGCAAGAGCCCCTACCACTCCCCCACCGACATGGGCGTGAACATGGCCGGCAACTGCATCGTGGATGATGCAGCCTGCTGCGAAGCTTCCCGCAACGAGATCGTCCGCCGCTACTTCAAGGCCCTGTGCGACCTCAAGAACGGCGCACAGATCCAGAGTGAGGTCTACAAGCTGGAGCTGCTGATGAATCAGGCCGGACTGACCCAGGGCAGCCGCCCGGTGGAGCAGGCCGCCCATGCAGTCTCTGAAAAGACCGGCGGTGCCCCCGCCGCTGCCATCGAGCTGCCGGACGGCACCGTTGTCACCGGCAAGACCGGCCCTCTGCTGGGTGCCGCTTCCTCCGCTCTGCTCAACGCGCTGAAAAAGCTGGCCGGCATCGACCAGGAGCTTGACCTCGTTTCTGCCGCCGCCATCGAGCCCATCCAGACCCTCAAGACCAACTATCTGGGCAGCAAGAACCCCCGTCTGCACACCGACGAGATCCTGATTGCCCTGTCCAGCTCGGCTGCGCAGAATCCCACTGCTGCAGCCGCCCTCAAGCAGCTCTCCCACCTGAAGGGCTGCGATATGCACTCCACCGTCATCCTGTCCAGCGTGGATATGGACACTGTGAAGAAGCTGGGCATGTATCTGACCTGCGAGCCCACCTATGAGGAAGCAGACCGGATGTACCACAAGAAGTAAAAAATAATGACCCTCTCTGTCATTGCTTTGCACTGCCGTCTTTCCCCAAGGGCTGGGCGGCCGTATCTGCGCGACGGAGAGGGTCAATTTTATTTCCGGGTCTGTTCCCAGTAGGCTCCCATGCTCTGGCCGGGCTGGTCGGTGACATCATCGTTCAGATAGTCTGCAAGACCAAAGGCTTCCGGCTTCCAGCTGCGGGCAGCTTCCACGGTGGGGTATTCCACCTCAGCGTACCAGAACGCAGTGGGCTGGCCCTCATCCACATGGTTCACCTCCAGCACAAGGCCATCGGGCAGGGCGTAGCTTCTGCGGATCTTCCCGATCAGGGGCTTACCGATGATCTTTGTTTCCAGTTCATCAAACAGTTTCTTGTCGATGGGGCGCTCGATCTCCTCCCGTGCAAGCCCGCTTCCGGACTTGAAGCAGAGGATATAGGCCGTCCCGCCACCCTTGAGCGCCTCCTCCCGGATGCGCACGGTGGGCCGCACGCTGATATATCCCTGCCGCATGGCAAACTCTTCCTTGAGCGGCAAAGCCGGGAGGTTTTCACCCTCCGGCCAGCCGTTCACCATCCATTTGCGTTCGATCTCCATGACGTTTTCCTCGTTTCTGTGTTTTTGTATTTATTCTAGCACGTTTTTATGTTAGAATAAATATCAGTATGAAATTTTAGCATTCTCACCCTCTCAGTCAATGCCTGACGGCATTGCCAGCTCCCCCAAAGGGGGAGCCAAGAGCCGCTCTGTATTCAAGCTTGATGAGACTGAATCGAAAATCGCCAAAGGCTCTCCCTTTGGGAGAGCTGGCGAGCGGAGCGAGACTGAGAGGGCGAGCCAGTTATAACAGGAGCAACTATGAAATCTTCTCGCAATTACCCCGTTTACACCGTCAACAAACACGCCGAGGGCCTGCTGGTGGGCGGCCACCCCTGGGTGTACGAAAACGACATCCTGGGTTCCCCGGAAGCAGAGCCTGAAAACGGCACGCTGGTCGATGTGGTCAGTACAAAGGGTGCCTATCTTGGCACCGGTTTTCTCTCGCTGAAAAGCAAGATCCGGGTGCGGCTCATCTCCCGCAACGCCAACGACACCTTCGATGCCGCTTTCTGGAAGCGCCGTGTCGAATACGCCTGGGCCTACCGCAAAACTGTGCTGGAGCCCGCCGACCTGACCGCCTGCCGTGTCATCTTTGGCGAGGCTGACCAGTTCCCGGGCCTGACTGTGGACCGGTTCAGCAATATCCTTGTCACCCAGACCCTGAGCGTAGGCATGGAAAAGCTCAAGCCCATCCTCTTCCCCATTCTGGCAGAAGTCCTGCGTGCCGACGGCCAGACCATCGATGGCATCTACGAGCGCAACGATGAGGCCCTGCGCGCCAAGGAAGGTCTTGAGCAGAACAAAGGCTGGTTTGAGCTGCCCGGTGAGACTCATCCGGCAAGCACCCAGACCGAGATCTGCGAGAACGGCGTTTACTACCATGTGGACTTCGAGAATGGGCAGAAGACCGGCTTCTTCCTTGACCAGAAGTACAACCGCCGGGCTGTGGCACGCCTTGCCGCAGGCCACACCGTGCTGGACTGCTTTACCCACACCGGCAGCTTTGCGCTGAACGCCGCCAAGGGCGGGGCTGCCCGGGTCACTGCCGCTGACATCAGCGCCGAGGCCATTGCCATGGCTCAGCGGAACGCCCAGCGCAACAATCTGACCAACATGGATTTTCTCTGTGAGGACACCTTTGAGCTGCTGCCCCGGCTGGAAAAAGAGGGCCACCCCTACGACTTTATCATCCTTGATCCGCCGGCCTTTACCAAGGCCCGCCGCACAGTGGAGAACGCCATGCGCGGCTATAAGGAGATCAACTACCGCGCCATGAAGCTGCTGCCCCGGGGCGGCTATCTGGCCACGGCCAGCTGCTCCCACTTTGCCACCGAGGAGCTGTTCATCAAGATGCTGCACGCCGCCGCAAAGGATGCCCACCGACAGCTGCGGCAGATCGAGGTGCGCCAGCAGGCCCCGGATCACCCCATCCTGTGGGGCGTGCCCGAGACCAATTACCTGAAGTTCTTCCTGTTCCAGGTGATCTAACCCTCTCCGTCTGCTCACTTCGTTCGCATCCACCTCTCCCGAGGGGAGAGGCAACGCATCACAGAGAATAGATGCTGCTACATCTGGGATAGCCTTTGGGAGAGCTGCTGAGCGAAGCTGAGAGGGCGAGGATGCCACCCGCAAAAGTCATACCAAATACGATATCTCCCAAAAAAACGAGAACGTGTTTGTGCAGAATCGTCAGTTTTGTCAATTGCCTTTTGAGCCGTTCCGGGATATAATCAAACCATAGACAGCAACGGCGCTGTGGGTCACCTCCTGACTCGCAGCGCCGTTTTTGTTAAAAAGCTTTTCGCTGTTTCCGGGCCGCAGTTCGGCGGCGGGAGACAGTTTCGGAAGGGACAGACATAAGATCAAGTAAGGAGTAGGATTTATGGCAGCAAATGTTATGGAAATCTACGGCAGCAAGGTCTTTAACGAGCATGTAATGAAGGAGCGCCTGCCGAGCGCTACTTACAAGAGCCTGGAGCGCACCCTGCACAAGGGCGCACCCCTGGATATCGAGGTGGCAAACGTTGTGGCCAGCGTGATGAAGCGCTGGGCCATGGAGCTGGGCGCCACCCACTACACCCACTGGTTCCAGCCGCTGACCGGCATCACCAGTGAGAAGCACGACGGCTTTGTGAGCCCCGTGGGCGACGGCACCGCCATCATGGAGTTCTCCGGCAAGGAGCTGGTGCGCGGCGAGCCCGATGCTTCCTCCTTCCCCTCCGGCGGCCTGCGTGCCACCTGCGAGGCCCGCGGCTACACCGCATGGGACCCCACCAGCTACGCTTTCGTGAAGGATGACGTGCTGTGCATCCCCACTGCTTTCGTCAGCTACACCGGCGAGGCACTGGACAAAAAGACCCCCCTGCTGCGCTCCATGAACGCACTGTCCGGTCAGGCCATCCGCATCCTGAAGCTGTTCGGCAAGGATGTTGATTACGTCTCCACCACCGTCGGCCCCGAGCAGGAGTACTTCCTTGTCAAGAAGGAGGATTACGAGGCCCGTCAGGATCTGATCCTCACCGGCCGCACCCTGTTCGGTGCTCCCTCTGCCAAGGGTCAGGAGCTGGAGGAGCATTACTTCGGTGTCATCCGTCCCGAGGTCTCCGCATTTATGAAGGAGCTGGACGAGGAGCTGTGGAAGCTGGGCGTTCCCGCCAAGACCAAGCACAACGAAGTGGCTCCCTGCCAGCATGAGCTGGCCCCCATCTTCGACACCACCAATGTTGCCATTGACCACAACCTGCTGACCATGGAGATGATGAAGAAGATCGCTCCCAAGTACGGTCTGGTCTGCCTGCAGCACGAGAAGCCCTTTGAGGGTGTGAACGGCAGCGGCAAGCACAACAACTGGTCCATGTCCACCACCCACGAGAATCTGCTGGACCCGGGCGACACGCCCATGGAGAACCTGCAGTTCCTGGTATTCCTGGCTGCTGTCATCAAGGCAGTGGACGAGTACGCCGATCTGCTGCGCACCTCCGTTGCCACCCCGGGCAATGATCACCGTCTGGGTGCCAACGAGGCTCCCCCGGCCATCATCTCGATCTTCGTGGGCGAGGAGCTGGAAGCTGTCATCGATGCCATTGCATCTGATTCTCCTTATGCCGGCCCCGTCAAGATGAAGATGGATCTGGGCGTGGATGTCCTGCCCAAGTTCAGCAAGGACACCACCGACCGCAACCGCACCTCTCCTTTCGCCTTCACCGGCAACAAGTTCGAGTTCCGTATGCCCGGTTCTGCTGAGAACCTCAGCGATGCCAACACCATCCTGAACACTGCTGTTGCCAAGGAGCTGAAGGGCTACGCCGACGAGCTGGAGGGCGCTGAGGACTTTACCAGCGCTGCCATTGCTCTGATCAAGCGCACCATCCGTGACCACCGCCGTGTCATCTTCAACGGCAACGGCTACACCGCCGAGTGGGAAGAGGAAGCAGCACGCCGCGGCCTGCCCAACAAGAAGAACACGCCCGCCGCTCTGCCCGCACTGATCGACCCGAAAAACATCCAGCTGATGGAGGATTTCGGTGTTCTGACCAAGATCGAGATGGAAAGCCGTTACGAGGTCGAGATGGAGCACTACTCCAAGATCATCAACATCGAGGCTCTGACCATGCTGGAGATGGCACGCAAGCAGCTGCTGCCCGCCATCAACGCCTACATGAGCGAGGTTGCCAACACCGCCGCATCCAAGCTGGCCGTCAGCGAGGCCATCAGCGTGCGCAGCGAGACCAAGACCCTCACCCGCCTGTCCACCGATGCCGATGCCATGAGCGATGCCATCGATGCCCTGCAGGCTGCCGTGGATACCGCTGAGGCCATGACCGATGAGAGCGCTAAGGCGGTCTCCTTCCACGATGACGTTCTGCCCAAGATGGATGCTCTGCGCGCCGCTGCTGACGATGCCGAGACCATCTGCGGTGAGGACTACTGGCCTCTGCCCAGCTACAGCAAGATGCTCTACTACGTCTGATCTTTCTGACATAGCTTGATAAGCATCGCTGGGTTGTTGGATCTTTAAGCCATTCCCCTTTTCCTATTTCTTACACCAGCCTAAAGACCTGCTTTGCGCATACGAAGCAGGCCTTTAGGCGTTTTTTAAGAACGCAAGCTGATTTTTCCAGTTTTGCACTGATGTGCCATTCGCCGCACCCTGCGGCTCGGAGGGAACCACTATGAGCTATAATACCCAACAGGACATCCTTGATTTTGTGGAGGACAACAACGTCAAATTCGTCCGCTTTGCCTTCTGCGACATCTTTGGCACCCAGAAAAACATCGCCGTGCTTGCCAGCGACCTGCCCAAAGCCATGGAGGATGGTGTCTGCTTTGACGGCAGCTCCATTGCCGGGTTTATGAACACTGAGGAGAGCGACCTTGTGCTTTGGCCAGACCCGGACACAATGACCATTCTGCCCTGGCGCCCCACCGAGGGCCGTGTAATGCGCATGTACTGCGATATCACCCTGCCCAATGGCCGCCCCTTTGCCGGCAACAGCCGCGGGTACCTGCAATCGGTGGTCAAGCGCGCCAAGGCCATGGGCCTGCGCTGCGATGTGGGCTGCGAATGTGAGTTCTATCTGTTCCAGACCGACGAGCACGGCAACCCCACCCGCATCCCGATGGACCACGGCGGCTACTTTGACATTGCCCCTTTGGACAAGGCCGAGAACATCCGCCGCGAGATCTGCTTTGCCATGGAGGATATGGGCCTGCGCCCCCAGCACAGCCACCACGAAAGCGGCTTTGGCCAGAACGAAGTGGACTTTATGTATTCCACCGCGCTCAAATCGGCCGATAACCTGAACACCTTCAAAAGCACCGTCAAAGCTATTGCGGACCGCAACGGCCTGTTTGCCAGCTTTATGCCCAAGCCCATGCAGGACCAGGCCGGCAGCGGCATGCATGTGAATGTTTCCATCCACCGGGATGGCAAAAACCTGTTCCAGGGCGACATTGCCCCCGACAGCGAGGCCGGACATTTTATTGCCGGTATTCTGGCGCACGCACGGGAGCTGACCTGCTTCTGCAACCCGATCCCCAACTCTTACACACGGTTTGGCAGCTGCGAAGCCCCCAAGTATGTGAGCTGGAGCCGCCAGAACCGCAGCCAGCTGGTGCGCCTGCCTTCCGCCACCGGCGAATTCTGCCGCCTGGAGCTGCGCAGCCCCGATCCCTCCTGCAACCCATATCTGGTCATTGGCCTGATTCTGGCCGCCGGGCTCGACGGCATTGAAAAAAAGATGCCGCTGCCCGCACCGGTCAACCGCAATCTGTTCCACAAGAGCGCCGCCGAAGGGCTGGAAAGCCTGCCCGAAAGTCTGCGCGAAGCCATCACCATTGCCGCACAGAGTGACTTTATCGCCAAAGAGCTGCCTGTGCCGCTGATGAACAAATACTTTGAATACCAGACCCAGTTGTGCCATGGTTACGAAAGTGCCCCCGACCCCCAGGCATGGGAGCGTGAAAACTGCTTTT
>OHQT01001047.1_pt1 | contig 11736 bp, 5 predicted proteins | sample 1578221 | NCBI WGS metagenome assembly OHQT01 (sample SAMEA3879547, study PRJEB24766) | human gut metagenome | biome: human-associated habitat; feature: feces | place: USA | collected 1985/1987
CCAAAGGGGACAATCCTGTTTGGCCAAGAGGGTCAAAGCCGCGTGGCTTTTCCACTGGTGGTGCAAGTACAACGCCATGGGCCACTCCCGCGACTTCGAGGACCAGGTCCTCGCGTCCGACGACCCCGCGGCCGCCGCCGGGCAGACGCTCTTCGAGTATCTCACGACGTGCGCCCCGGAGGACTATCGCCGCCTCTGGGAGTGGGCTTATCAGGGCGACAGCGGCCAGGGGATGCGCGTAGTGGCGCAGGACGGCCGCCTGGTCATGGAGGACTACGACCACGACGAGCGCCAGCACATCAACCGCCTGCCGGCCGATGCCCTGTCGCCGCCCGGCTACGAACTGCCCTCGATGGACGACTTCAACCGCCTGTTCGACGCCACCGAGACCGTGTGGCTCATGTGGAACGGCACGCACACGCTCCGTAACCCCTGGGAGGGCTACAGCCGCGTCCGGCGGCAACACCGCCGCAAGCAGGGCGTCGTCGTCGACACCGTCGCGGCCGCCGACCTGGTCTTCATCGCCATGGAAGTAGAGGGGCAGACGGCGCACGAGCCCATCGTCTGGTACGGACCGGGCGCGCAGTGGAACGCCGAGGGCATCCAGCACGCCGGCCACTTCAGCAACATCCTCTTCGGCGTCCACAGTCCCGCGGGCGAGGGCTGGTACATGGCGGGCGGGCTCAACGCCTTCTATCTCCACAAGAACGGCGCCGGTTCCCGCGACACGCGCGTCCTCCGCTTCAAGAAGTCGCCGGTGGACTACGTTTACTGACCGTGCCGCCCCTTGGCGGCTCCCCCGTTCCGCGCTCCGGTGCGCTGTGCTTCCCTGACCGTCTTGCCCGTCCCCGGGCGGACGGCCGGGCAGGCAGGGCGGCCGGAGCGCGGCCGTTTCTCCCGTTTTGCTTAAATTTGTCCCCGGATGCCGGCGCCGCTTCCCGGGTGCCGGCCGGAAAGGAGCGACGCATGAATCTCAAGACTTTTCTACTCTGTGTGCTGGCCCTTTGGGGCTGGGCGTATGGGCGGGGACAGCAGGCCGGTCCGGTGCTGCTGCCCCTGCCGCAGTGTCTGACCTACACGCCGGAGCGTTTCGTCCTGGACCGGGTCCGGGTAGAGGGCGATACCGGCCGCGCGGACTGGCAGGACTGGCTGCGCGAAGAGGGCGTAGTGGCCGCCCCCGGCGGCAGGGCCCGCACGGTGCTGCTCGAGTTGGCGGATACCCTGCCCGGCGTCCGCGGCGGACGGGACGAAGCCTACGTGTTGCGCGTCACGGCAGACAGTCTCTGCGTGACGGCTTGCACGCCGACGGGCCTCTACCGCGCCTTGCAGACGGTGCGGCAGCTCACCGTCGGCGACGGTCGGGGCCGCCGCTGGGTGACGGGCTGCCGCATCACGGACTGGCCCGCCTTCCGCATCCGGGGTTTCATGCACGACGTGGGCCGGACCTATATCCCGCTCGACGAGCTCAAGCGCGAGGTGGCCTTGCTGAGCCGGTTCAAGGTGAACGCCTTTCACTGGCACCTGACGGAAAATCAGGCCTGGCGCCTGGAGAGTAAAATTTATCCCCAACTCAACGACAGCGCCAACATGACCCGCATGCCCGGCCGTTATTATACGCTGGACGAGGCCCGGGAGCTGGCCGACTTCTGCCGGCGCCATCGCGTGCTGCTGATTCCCGAAATCGACCTGCCCGGTCACAGTGCCGCCTTCGAGCGGGCTTTTGGCTGCTCCATGCAGAGCCCCGAGGGCGAGCGCCTCTTGCTGCAACTGCTCGACGAGGTCTGCGCGGCCCTCGACGTACCCTACCTGCACATCGGGACGGACGAAGTGGCCTTTACCCGTTCCGGACTGGTGCCGCGGGTAGTGGCCCACGTCCGGGCCAGAGGGAAAAAGGTGATTTCCTGGAATCCCGGGTGGTCCTACCGGCCGGGCGAGGTCGACATGACCCAGCTCTGGAGCTACCGCGGCCGGGCGCAGGCCGGCATTCCCGCCATCGACAGCCGCTTCCACTATGCGAACCACTACGACGTCTTTGCCGACCTCGTGGCGCTCTATAACAGCCGCGTCTACGGGGCGGAAACGGGCGGCCCCGACCTGGCCGGCGTCGTTCTGGCCTTCTGGAACGACCGCTACGTCGAGGGGACGGACCGCATCCTGGCGGAGAACAATTTCTACGCCAACATGCTGGCGCTGGCGGAACGGGCCTGGCGCGGCGGCGGTTCGTGCTACTTCGACGGCGACGGCACCCTGCTGCGCGACACGGTCAGCGCCGCTTTCCGGGACTTCCGCGAGTTTGAAACCCGCCTGTTGCAGCTGAAGCGGACCGTCTTTGCCGGTTTGCCCTTCCCGTATGTGCGGCAGACGCAAGTACGCTGGCGCGTGACGGACCCCTTCCCCAACGGAGGCGACCTGTCCCGCCGTTTCCCGCCCGAGACGCACGCCGACACCAGCTACGTCTACGACGGCCGCGTCTACGCCACCCGCACCGTCGGCGGAGCGGGCGTTTACCTGCGCCACGTCTGGGGCGACCTGGTCCCCGGCCTCTTTGCCCGACCGCAGGAGAACCACACGGCCTATGCCTTCACGTGGGTCCATTCCCCCGTGGCGCAGGAGGCCGGACTGGTGCTCGAGTTCCAGAACTACAGCCGCTCGGAAAGCGACCTGCCGCCGCGGCCCGGCACCTGGGACTACAAGGGCAGCCGTGCCTGGCTCAACGGAGAGGAAATACGCCCGCCCGTCTGGACCGGCACGCAGACGGAGCGTTCCCTCGAACTGCCGCTCGGCAACGAGAACTGGGTGGCGCGGCCCCCGGTGCGCGTGCGGCTGCGGCAGGGGTGGAACCGCCTGCTCCTGAAGTTGCCCGTCGGCCGTTTCCAGACGCCCGAAGTGCGCCTGGTGAAGTGGATGTTCACCGCCGTCTTCGTCACGCCCGACGGCCGCGACGCGCTGGAGGGCCTGACCTACTCGGCCGACGCGTCGTCCGGCGGGCGCTGAGCGGGCGTGCGGGGCCGACGCTCTGCCTGGCTCTCCGTCCGGCCGCAGGCCCCCGTTCGCGCCGGCCATTGCCGCCCGCTACGGGGCTAAGGCCAGTTTTTACGGGAATAGGCCCAGTTTTTACGGGCCTTAGCCCCGTGTTTCGCCCGACTGTCGGCGTGCGGCGCGGCCCTGTCCGGAGCGGCCGGGGCCCAGGCGGAAGGACGCGGCGGCCGGGCGGCGACGGGGGCGTCCGGCAGGCGGTGGGTCCGGGGTCCTGTGGCGGGCGGCCCTTCGCTTTTTGCCCGGAAATGCGGGCCGGCATTGCTTTTTCTTGTAAATTTGCCCCGGAGCTGCGGCTCCATTCCTATTTTTACGACCCATGCGAACCCGATTCCTTTTCCTGCTCCGCTTCTACGCGGTGCTGCTCGCCGTGTTCATTCTCGGTAAGGCCGTTTTCCTGCTCTGCGACGCCCCGGCCGGGACGTCGGTCGGCGTGGCCGACTTCTTAGCCGTCGTCTGGCACGGGCTACCGCTCGACCTCGCTACGGCCGGCTACCTGACGGCGCTGCCTTGGCTCGCCCTGACGGTGTCTGTCTGGACGCGCATTCCGCGCCTGCGGCTGGGCTACAACGTCTATGCCGCTGTCGTCGCGGCCTTGCTGGCGGTCATCCTCGTGGCGGACACGTGCCTCTACACCTTCTGGGACGTGAAGCTGGACGGCACCGTGTTCAACTACCTGGACTCGCCGCGCGGCGTGGCCGCCAGTGTCAGCACGGGCTACCTGTTCGGCGCCGTCGCGGTCCTGGTCCTCGTCGGGCTGGCCCTGTTCTTTGCGTTCGAGCGGCTGTTCCCGCGCCAGCTGCCCCCCGTGCGCCGGCGGCTGACGGCTACGGCGGGGGCCGTCGTCGTGGGCGGGCTGCTCTTTCTCGGCATCCGCGGCGGGGTGGGCAAGTCGACAGCCAACGTCGGCATGGTCTATTACAGCGACGTGCAGTTCCTGAACCACGCGGCCGTCAATCCGGCCTTCAGCCTCGTATCCTCCACGCTCAAGACCAAGGACTACGCCCGCCTCCACGACTATTTCCCCGAGGAGGAACGGGCCCGCGTGTTCGCCTCGCTGGGCTACGACACGCGCAGCCTGGCTCCCAACACGCTGCTCCGCGTGCGGCGGCCCAACGTCCTGATAGTCCTCATGGAGGGCTGCGGGGGGACGTTCGTCCATGCCGTCGACTCGCTCGCTGACCCGGCCGTGACGCCGCGGCTCAACGAGTTGGCGGCCGAGGGCGTCGTCTTCACGCGCTGCTATGCCAACTCGTTCCGCACGGACCGCGGCACCGTCTGCGCGCTCAGTGGCTATCCGGCTTTTCCCGACGTGAGTGTGATGAAGTTGCCCTCGAAGTGTGCGCAGCTTCCCTCCATTGCGCGGAGCCTGCGCCAGGCCGGCTACGCGACGGACTTCCTCTACGGCGGCGACATCAACTTCACGAACACGAACGGCTACCTGCTCTCGACCGGCTATGAGCGCACGGCGGGCGACACTGCCTTCCCGGCGGAAGTGCGCCATACGCACGACTGGGGCGTCACGGACCGCATCGTCTTTGAATACTTGCTCGAGGAACTGGCCAGCCGCGCCGACGGACGCCCCTGGCACACGACGCTGCTCACCCTGGCCAGCCACGAACCGTGGGGCGTTCCCTACGCCCGCATCCAGGGCGACACGGTGGCCAACGCCATGGCCTATCTCGACGACTGCATCGGGCGCTTCGTGGACCGCTTCCGCGAGACGCCGCAATGGGCCAACACGCTCATCGTCCTGTTGCCGGACCACGGCATCGGCTATCCGGCGGGCATAGATGCCGGCGACCCGCGCCGCGCCCACATCCCGATGATCTGGACCGGCGGCGCGGTGCGCGGCCACCGAGTGGTCGACGTGCTGTGTAACCAGACGGACCTGCCGGCCACGTTGCTCGGGCAGCTGGGCCTGGCGCACGACGATTTCCGCTTCAGCCGCGACGTGCTGAGCCGCACCTACACGCACCCCTCCGCGGTCCACGTGTGGAGCGAAGGCATCTGGTACATGGACGGCACGGGCTTCACGTCGCTCAACCTGCTCTCGAAGCCGCAGCGTCCGCTGGAGGAGCGCCCCGCCCCGTCGGCCGCCCGCGCCGCCGCGGCCAACGCCCTGCTGCAAACGGCCTACGACGACCTGGGCGCCCGCTGACACGCCAGCGGTCCGGACACACAACGCCGCCGCGGGGCCGGAAACCTCTTCGGAAAGGAGGTCCGGCCCCGCGGCGGCAGTGCGTGGCGGCGGTCAGAGCTGGCCGCTCTCGACCATGCGGACCACGCGCTCGGTGAAGCGGTCGTCGCCCTCGGGGTCGTAGCGCCGCGTCAAGCTGTTGCCGAAGCAGAACGCCAGCGTCTGGTACATGTTCGCCTTGAACGAGCCGATGAAGGCCTGGGCTATGTGGTAGCCCGTCTGGCCGCATTCGCGGTCGATGAGCTTTACGAGCAGGCGCCCCTGCGAGCGCGACAGCTTCTTGAGCGTCGGGGCGTACTGCTTCTTGAGCCCGTCCTCGACGCGGCTCAGGTGTTCGCGTCGCGCCTTCTCGTCGGGCAGGGTCTGCAGGTACTCGTAGGTTTCGATGACGGTGTACTTCGCCAGCCGCGCCAAGGGGAGCAGCTTCTTCACGTTGGCGACCAGTCGGTTGTAGCGCTCCACCTCGCGCGCGTTCTTGAAGCGCAGGGGCGGGTAGCGGTAGAAGGTGGGCATGATGATGTGGGGAATGCTGTCCCCGTGATAGGCCACGCGGCCCACGCGAATCTCCATCGGCGTGGCGGGCGTATCGGCGTCGGCCACGCTGTCTGTGCCTGCGGGGGCCTGAGCCAGGCCCGGCAGCGCGGTGCCCGGGAGGAGGGCAAGGAGCAAGATGAGCATCACGTACTTCATGGCGCGGCGAAATTAGTAAGAAAATCCCGGCCGCCACGTTATTATTCCTTAATTGACAGACGGTTTGCGAAAAAATAACTTCCTTTGTAATACGGAAGGGGCGGACGGGTCCCGCAGGACCGGCGCTTCGGGCCGCCGGAAGCGCCCCGGAGGGCGCCGGGCGGCGGACAGTTGCTCCAGCCACGGGCCTTAGCCCCGTCGCTACGGGCCCTATTCCAGTTTTTACGGGCCTTAGCCCCGTGGTTGCGGCAACCGGCGGACGTCGTCGCGGGCCAGTCCCGGCGGATGCAGCCCGCCGCCGCGCCGGCCGGCCCCCGGGCCGCCGCTCCGTTTCAACGATTCATCTATTCAGACTATGAGCCGAAACAAAACGCAAAAGAGTGCCGGGCGTCTCAAGAAGAAAGACATCCGGCAGTCGCTGCTGGACCTGTTCGAGCAGCACCCCGACAAGAAATACGGCATCAAGGACATCTTCTCCGCCATCGGCGCGGCGAACCACCCGGCCAAGATGCTGACGATGGACGTCCTGTCCGAGCTGGTGCTGGACGACTATCTGGCCACTGAGGGCAACGCCGTCTACTCCCTGGCCCACCGTTTGCAGGTGATGGAAGGAACCTTCCAGCGCAAGCGCAACGGCCGCAACTCCTTCATCCCGGACGACGGGGGAAAGAACATATTGGTCTGCGAACGGAACTCGCACCACGCGCTCGACGGTGACCGCGTGCGCGTCACGATGCTGGCCCGGCGTTCAGGCCATACGCGCGAGGCGGAAGTCATCGAGATTCTGGAGCGGAAGAAAGACACCTTCGTGGGCCGCCTCCAGGTGGAGAAGGGCTTCGGCTTCCTCGTGACGGAAGGCCGCGCCCTGGCGACGGACATCTTCATACCGAAGGACAAGCTGAAAGGCGGGAAGACGGGCGACAAGGCAGTGGTCAAGATTACGGACTGGCCCGAAGACTCGAAGAGCCCTATCGGAAAGGTGGTCGACATCCTGGGCCGTAAGGGCGAGAACAATGCCGAGATGCACGCCATCCTGGCCGAGTACGGCCTGCCCTATGCCTACCCGAAGAGCGTCGAGGCCGCGGCCGAGAAGCTGGAGCCCGGCATCACGCCCGAAGAGATTGCGCGGCGCGAGGACTTTCGGGCGGTCACGACCTTTACCATCGACCCGCACGACGCCAAGGACTTCGACGACGCCCTCTCCATCCGCGCCGTGGGCAAGGATTGCTGGGAAGTCGGCGTCCATATTGCGGACGTCTCCCACTACGTGAAGGAGGGCGACATCATTGACCGCGAGGCGCAGAAGCGGGCCACGAGCGTCTACCTCGTGGACCGCACCATCCCGATGCTGCCCGAGCGCCTGTGCAACTTCATCTGCTCGCTGCGGCCCAATGAGGAGAAGCTGGCCTACTCCACGATTTTCCACATGAACAGTCGCGGCGACGTGCTCGACTGGCACCTGGCCCACACCGTGATTCGCTCGGACCGCCGCTTTACTTACGAGGAGGTGCAGGCCATACTGGAGCGCAACCGCGAAGCCTCGCCCGCCGACCTGGCCCTGCCCGGCGAGCACCCCGAACCCCTGCCCGAGGGCGCTCCCCTTGAGGGCGAGTATGTCGAAGAGCTCGTCACGCTCAACCGCCTGGCCAAGCAGCTGCGCGAACGCCGCTTCAAGAACGGCGCCATCGGTTTCGACCGCGCCGAAGTGCGCTTCGAGATTGACGAAAAGGGCCACCCCGTCTCGACCTACGTCAAGGTGGCCAAGGACGCCAACAAGCTGGTCGAGGAGTTTATGCTCCTGGCCAACCGCAGTGTGGCCGAAAAGATAGGCCGTGTGCCCAGGAACAAGAAGCCTAAGGTCTTCGTCTACCGCATCCACGACGTGCCCGACCCCGAGAAGCTCGAGAAGCTGAGCGGCTTTATCGCCAAGTTCGGCTATAAGCTCCGCACGGAGGGCAGTAAGACGGAGGTGTCGAAGAGCTTGAACCGTCTCCTCTCCGACGTGAAGGGCAAGAAGGAGGAGAATGTCGTGGAGCTCGTGGCCTTGCGCGCCATGATGAAGGCCCGTTACAGCACGCACAACATCGGTCACTACGGCCTCATGTTCGATTACTATACGCACTTCACCTCTCCCATTCGCCGCTACCCCGATACGATGGTCCACCGCCTCTTGACCCGTTACGCCGGGGGCGGGCGCTCTGTCAGCGAGACCAAGTACGAGGACCTCTGCGACCATGCCTCGGACATGGAGCAGTTGGCCGCTACGGCCGAGCGGGCAAGCATTAAGTACAAGCAGGTAGAGTTTATGGGCGACCGCTTGGGCCAGGAGTTCGACGGTACGGTGAGTGGCGTCACGGAGTTCGGCCTCTACGTCGAGGTGACGGAAAACATGTGCGAGGGTATGGTGCCGCTGCGCGACCTGCAGGACGATTACTACGAGTTCGACGAGCGGAACTACTGCCTCATAGGCCGTCGCTACCACAAGCGTTACAGCCTGGGCGACAAGGTACGCATCCGCGTGGAGCGCGCCAACCTGGAGCGCCGGCAACTGGACTTCGCCCTGGTGGAAGAGGGCGGCACGAAGCCGCCCGTAGCCCCTGCGGCGGCCAAACCGTCGGGCGGATTCGGAAAGAAGGCGCGCGGCAAGCGTCGCCGCCGCCGCTGAAGGCGCGGACCGGCGGACGGAAAACTGGCCTTAGCCCCGTAGCTACGGGGCTAAGGCCAGTTTTTTCTGGGCTAAGGCCCGTGGTTGCGGCAACTGTCGCGCGGGCGGCAGCACCCGGGGGCCGCCCCGCGGGGACCCTCCGGCAGGCGGCAGCGCCCGGCCCGCCGCGCGCCGGCTGACGGACGGGGCGAAAAAAAGGCGTCCGCCCACGTGGGTGGACGGACGCCGCAGGGCGAGGCCGTGGCGGACGGGCTGCCGGGCCTTTATTCCTTCAGGTCGGCCGGCAACATGGTCACCGTCACACAGTTCTTGCGTTTCAGGAGTACGTCCTTGACAAACTTCTGAAGGTCGGCGGGCTTGAGGGCCGTGATGGTCTCCTTCACGCCCGTCATGGCGTCTTTGTTCCAAGCTACCTTGGCGCTGATGTTCCCGTGCCAGTAGGAGTTCTGCTTCTGCTGGTCGTCATAGGTCTTGAGCATCATCTTCTTGATATTAGCCAGCTCGTCGTCGGTCACACCCTTCAGGGCCACTTCCTCTATGGTCTGGTTGATGAGCAGCAGGGCGGAGTCGAGCTTGGCCGGCTGGACGGGGCAGACTACCTGCATGAGGTACTGGTCGCGTATGCCGTATTGCAACATGGCAACGGCGCCCACGCTGTAAGCCAGGCCGCGCTCCTCGCGGATGCTCTTGAGCATGCGCTGCGTGAGGACCTGTCCGAGCGCGTCGACGGTGGCTGCCGTCTGGACCGTATAGGGTTCGTCGCCGGTCCACATCTGCAGGATGTAGGCCTTGGGTGTCTCCATCTTGCGTACGAAGTGGTTGTCCACGGTGCCGGTTACGGGCACGATGTTGCGGTCTACGAACGTCTCGCGCTGGCTCACGGCCTTGAGCGGGGCAATGTATTGCTCGACGTACAGGCGGAGGCTGTCGGTGTTGAAGTTTCCGGTGAAGTAGAAGTCAAAGTCGCCGCCGGCGGCAAAGCGCTCGCTGTAGATGCGGCGGATGGTGGCGTAGTCGGCCTGGGCCAGGTCGGAGACGTGGAGGCTGCGGGCCAGCGGGTTGTGGCCGTAGAGCGTGGCACGGAGGCTGTCGGTGAGGGCCGTCTCGGGCACTTTGTCGGCATTCTCAAGCTGTGACTTCAGATAGGCGAGTGTGTTGTTGTAGCCGTCGGGGTCGTTGGCCGGCGCCTGGAAGCGCAGGTAGATGAGCTCGAAGAGCGTGCGCAGGTCCTTGGGCGTGGCGGAGCCGCTCAGGCCCTCGGTGGCCTCGCCCAGGGCGACGGAGACGTGGGCCTGCTTGCCGGCGAGCTTCTTCTCGAGTTCGGTCGCCGTGAAGGCGCCTAGGCCCGTGCCGCTCATGATGTCGGTGAGCAGCTCTACGTTGACGTAGTCCTTGGCGTCGGTGCGGCTCTTGCCGCCCTTGCTCTCCGCGCGGAAGAGCACTTCGCTGTCGTTGAAGTCCGTATGGCGGAAGTAGACGCGCGCACCGTTGTCGAGCGTCCAGCAGGTGTAGCCGAACGGAGCTGCCTCCTCCTTCTTAATCTGTCCCTTGGCGGGGAGCTGGGGAACGAGCGGGTCGTTGTTCATACTGTCCACGTAGGCCTCGAGCTTGGCCGCCTTGGCTGCGGCAATGGCCTGCTTCATCTGGTCGGCAGTCGGGATGGCGACGCCCTCTTTCTCCGGATACATGGCGAAGAACACGAAGTTCGTGTCGGTAGAGGCCGTGAACTGCTTGAACGTGGCCGATATGGCCTCGGCCGGGAGCTGTTGGCTCATCATCTTGTAGAGGTTGAACTCCGTCTCGATGTCGGGGATGGGGTCGTTTTCGAGGAAGTTGCGCACGTATTGCTGCACGTAGAAGTTGTTCTGCTGCTTCTCGCGGTTGTCGTAGATGCGCTCCAGGGAACTGATGAACTCGTCGCGGGCCCTGAGAATCTCGGTAGCCGTAAAGCCGTAGCGCGAAGCGCGCTCCACTTCCTGCATCACGGCCTGAAGGGCAGCCTGGTCCTGGCCGGGCTTGGGCAAGATGGCGATACGGAAGGCGTCCATCGTCTTGCTGACGAGGTACTGTCCGTCGTAGGCTCCGGCGCCGATGAAGGGGCAGTCGGGCTCCTGGCTCAGTTCGTTCAGACGCGCGTTGAGGGCCTGGCAGGCCAGGGTCGTAATGAGGTTCTGCGCGAAATAGATGGGCGTGTTCTTGTACATATCGGGCAGGGGCTCGTGCTTGAAGTTGACGAGCATGATGCTCTGCTGCATCTCCTTGTCCTTGTCGATGACGTAGATGGGCTCGGGCGTGACGGGCACGGGATAGTGCTCGTAGGCTGCGGGGTTAGCCGGCATCTGGATGGGGCCAAAGATGGCTTTGATTTTCTCCTCGACCTGGTCCACGTCCACGTCGCCCACGACGATGATGCCCTGGAGGTCGGGGCGGTACCACTTCTCGTAGTAGGCGCGGAGAAACTCGGGCTTGAAGTTGTCGATAATCTCCATCAGACCAATCGGCCAGCGCTCGCCGTAGCGCGAGCCCGGGTAGAGCGTGGGCAAGTTGCGCTCGTAGATGCGGCTGTCGCCCGAGGAGCGGAGACGCCACTCTTCGTGGATGACGCCACGCTCCTTGTCGATTTCGGCAGGGTCGAGCGTCAGGCCGTCTGCCCAGTCGTGGAGAATCCAAAGGCAGCTGTCCACGTTGCTATCGGTCACGGGCACGTTGTCTATGTTGTAGACCGTCTCGTCTGTGGACGTGTAGGCGTTGAGTTCGGAACCGAACTGCACGCCTATGCCCTCGAGATACTTGATGACGCGGTTGCCGGGGAAGTGGTCGGTCCCGTTGAAGCACATGTGTTCCAGGAAGTGGGCCAAGCCGCGCTGGTTGTCGTCCTCCTGGACGGAGCCCACCTTCTGCGCGATGTAGAAATCAGCGCGATTTTCCGGCAAACTGTTGTGACGGATGTAGTACGTCAGCCCGTTAGGCAGCTTGCCGTAGCGAATAGCCGTGTCCATCGGGAGCTGCTGAATCTGCTGCGCTGCCGTGCGGACGGTCGGGGCGAGTACTAACGCCAAAAACAGTAACACAATGAAGTTACGTTTTTTCATAAGGTGGGTTCTATCAATTCCATTTTTTATTTCTTGCATAAGGCAGCAGAACC
>OHQT01001048.1_pt1 | contig 11730 bp, 11 predicted proteins | sample 1578221 | NCBI WGS metagenome assembly OHQT01 (sample SAMEA3879547, study PRJEB24766) | human gut metagenome | biome: human-associated habitat; feature: feces | place: USA | collected 1985/1987
TATTAGTCAAAAACACGGCGTAAAACCTAAGTTCGTATTATTATCTGTTGGCATCCGTCGATACTATGCAACGTTGCGGACATTTCGCGGCGCATTTGCCGCAGTTTATGCATTTCGTGTAATCGATTGTGGCAAGGTTGTCGACGATGGTTATCGCGCCGACCTCGCACTGCTTCACGCAGATACCGCACGCGATACAGCCTTTTGTGCAAAGCTCGCGCACTTCCTTACCTTTCTGATGATTGCTGCACGCAACGTAATAAGTCGCGCTTGCGGGGATCCTTTTTATTATCTTTTTCGGACACACCGAAATGCACTTGCCGCAGGAAATGCACTTGCTTAATGACACTTCGGAATATCCTTTTTGTTTTACGGTAACGGCGTGATGCTGGCACGCGTCCACGCATGAGCCCGTTCCCAGACAGCCCCAGGCGCACTGTTTGCGACCGCCTGCAAGAAGCTCCATACTTCTGCAATCGCCGTATCCGACGTAATCGTATTTGTCTTTCGCGTCCTGACCGCCGTGGCAGCAAACGACGACTTTCGTCGCTTCGCCGGTGTCGGTGAGTCCCAGAATTTCCGCGATTTCTTCTTTCTTTTCTTTTGAGGTTGCGTTGCAGGAGGAAAGTTCCGCCTTTCCTTCGACAAGAGCGGTTGCAAAACCGTCGCAACCGGCGTATCCGCACGCGCCGCAGTTTGCGCCCGACAGACAATCCTTGACCTGGTCAATGCGTTCGTCGCGGCTTACCGCAAGTTTCTTTCCGAGATACGCAAGCGCAATCGCGAACAGCATTGCAAGGACAAGAAGGATTAAAGCGGGGATAAATACTTGAAGCGCTTTCGACGCCGCTAATAAATTAATCATATTTCCGCCCTCCTTAAATCATACCGCCGAACGCCGTGAACGCCATACTCATAATGGACGCCGCAACAAGCGTAATGGGGAAACCCTGAAAACTTTCGGGGATATCGCTGTGACGCAATTTCTCGCGTATGCCCGCCATAAGTACGATTGCGAGCGTGAAGCCGACGCCGCTGAAAACGCCGTTCAGAAACGCTTGTATAAGGTTGTATCCGTACGACGGCGTAACGTTGACGATCGCAACGCCCAGAACGGCGCAGTTCGTCGTGATAAGCGGCAGATATACACCCAGCGCGTTATACAAGCCCGGGCTGAAACGCTTGATTACGATTTCGACAAGCTGCACGAGCGCGGCGATGACGAGAATGAACGCAATCGTCTGAATGTATTCGACGTTCCACTTAATAAGAAGAAGGTTGACCGCGTAAGTAATAATCGACGCGACGCCCATAACGAAGATAACCGCAACGCCCATGCCGAGCGCGCTGTCGGTCTTTTTGGACACGCCGAGGAAAGGACAGATTCCCAAAAATTGCGTGAGGATAAAGTTGTTTACAAATATCGCGCCGATAATAAGGTATAAGTACGACATTTATTTACCCTCCTTTATGATAATGGGTTTCAGTTCTTCAATGCGGATTTCTTCGCGAAGAGCCTTATCGCGTTTTCTGTTGCTGATGTAGTTTACGGCAGCCATCATAAGTCCGTACACCAAAAATCCGCCGGGAGCCATCGCAATTACCGACATCGAATATTCGGGAAGACTTCCGATTGCGATACCGAAGAAAGTACCTGCACCGATGACTTCTCTGATGCCGCCCATAACGGTGAGCGAACACATAAATCCAATCCCCATTCCAAGCCCGTCAAGCGCGCTGTCGCCGACGGAGTTGCAGGACGCAAACGATTCCGCTCTTGCCAGAATGATGCAGTTAACGACGATTAACGGCAGATAAAGTCCCAATATTTCATAAACGTCGGGTAAAGCGTATTCCATCGCCATATCAAGGACGGTGACAAAAGTCGCGATAATCAGGACGTACGCCGGGATACGGACTTTGTCGGGAATGATGTTTCTAAGAAGCGAAATCATCACGTTGCTGCACACAAGGACGAAGGTCGTCGCAAGCCCCATATATATGCCGTTCATCGCCGCGGTCGTCAGCGCAAGCGTCGGGCAAGTGCCAAGAACCAGACGGAACGTGGGGTTATTGCGGACAATGCCGTTCGTCACGATTTTCCATTTACTGTTGGGGTTTTTTCCTGCTCTCATTATTTGTTACCCCCTTTGATTGCTTTGTGGTATTTTGCGACAATATCGACGCTCGACGCAACCGCGTTGGACGTTTTCGTTGCCGACGACACGGCGGACACTTCCTTGCCGACTGTCGTTTTTTGTTTGTTTGTTCTGAACCCGTCGATTGTCGTCAGGTCGACGTTGTAAAACTGATTAAGGAAACTTTCCTTGCTTTCGACGCCCATGGTTTCGGACGAGGAAGTTTTCATAATCTTTATGATTTTATCGTTTTCGACGACGATCATAAGTTCAAGCCCCGACTTGTATCCTTTTGCGGAAGTCGTGTAAATATAAACGTCTTTCCCTTCTGCCGCGCTCTTGTAAGCCGCCGTAAGCGTCGTTGAAGAATCGCTTGGCGAAACGTTGTAATCCGAAAGGTTTTCAACCTTTGTCCAGCCGGCGTCGCTTGCGTAAGCCTTGCTAAGGTTTTTCGCAAGTTTTTCTTCGGGCGACTGATAGGTAAGTTGGTTTACTCCCCCGAGAAGAAGCCCGGCGATAAGCGCGATCAACGACAATACTATCACGCAAGCGGGCATCGGGTGGTCTTTCAGCCACACGACGAGTTTATTGGGTTTTCTTTCTTTCCTTGCCATTATGCCTGCGCCTCCTTTTCGGATTTTTTGCCCTTTTTCGGTTTAACCGGTTTGACGTAACCGAAAGGACGGGGACGAATGTATTTGTCAAGCAGCGGCGTAACGACGTTCATAAGCAGTATTGCAAACGAAACGCCTTCGGGCATACTGCCGTACTTTCTGAAAATCGCCGTGAGAAGCCCGCAGCCGAACGCATAAATGCACGTGCCGATAACGGTATCGGGCGACGTCGAGTAATCCGTTGCCATAAATATCGCACCGAGAAGCAGTCCGCCCGACAAAATGCCGCAGCCCGCAACGTTCGCGTCCTTGTAAATCGCAAGCGTGACAAGGAAATACGTGAGTATGAAGATAAACGGAATTTTAACGTCGATGACCTTTCTTATCGCAAGGTATACGCCGCCGATGATAAGCGCAAGCGCGCACGTTTCGCCGGCAGAGCCGCCCGTTCTTCCCAGGAACAAGTCGAGCGCGGACGCGTTCACCGCGCCTTCTTTAAGTCCGACGAGCGGAGTTGCCGAAGTCAGAGCGTTGACCGTATCGTGGTTGAAATATTTGATAAGTTCCGCGCCGCCGTTCGACAAATCGATGGGAGCGACGAAAGTCGTCATCGCCGTCGTCCAGGCAAGCATAACGAAAATACGAGCCGTGATTGCGGGGTTTGCAAAGTTTTTGCCAAGACCGCCGAAAAGCATCTTCACGACAAGCGTCGCGAAAATTCCGCCGATAATCGGCACGTAAACCGGAACGGTCGGCGTGAGATTGAGCCCCAGAAGTATGCCCGTTACGACTGCCGACAAATCGTTGACGGTGTGCGGTTTTTTCCTGATAAGGTTGTAAAGATATTCCCCGAAAACCGCGCTCGCGACGCAAACCGCCGTCATGAGCAAAGTGTACAGTCCGTACAGCAAAAACGACGCTATTACCGCGGGCATAAGCGCGACTATTACGTCAAACATAACGCCCCTTGTCGTTCTGCCATTCGTGATGTGCGGAGAAGTAGAAACTATGTATTTATAACTGCTGTCGTTCATATTAAATCTTCTTCTCCTTTATGGTTTTCTTGCCAAGACGGATTGCCTGAGTGAGCGGGCGTTTCGCAGGACAGTTATAAGCGCAGCAACCGCATTCGATGCAGTTAAGCACGCCGTATTTTTTCGCGTCTTCCCAGTCGCCCGAAAGAACCGCCGCCTCGATTTTCATCGGCATAAGGTGCATCGGACAGACTTTTGCACAGCCGGCGCAGTTGATGCACTGCGTACGGGGCTTGTTTTCGACGTCCTGTTCCGTCAGAAACAGCAGACTCGAGCTGCCTTTTGTCGTGCAAACTCGCATCGACGGCTGAGCGAATCCCATCATCGGGCCGCCGGATATGATTTTTACGTTCTTTTCAGGCAACGACACGTCTTTGTCAAGGGTGTCGTATATGAACTGATAAGACGTACCCGTCCTTACCCAGAAGTTGCCGGGATTCTGCACGCCGCTTCCCGATACCGTCATTGCCCTTTTGTAGGAAGGCTCACCGTTATAAACGGCGCGCGCCACCGAATAAGCCGTATGAACGTTCGATACGACGACGCCGACATCCGCGGGAAGTCCGCCGCAGGGAACTTTTCTGCGCGTCACGGCGTAAATCAGCTGTTTTTCCGCGCCCTGCGGGTATTTCACCTTGCACGGCGCAACGGCGATGTCGGTATCGGCGCAGTCGGCGATAAGTTTTTTGATCGCTTCCGGCTTGTTCTTTTCGATACCGATAAAGACGTGTTCCGCGCCGAGGGCCTTTTTCAGCAACAAAACGCCTGCGATGAATTCATCCGTCTTTTCAAGAAGAAGACGATAATCGCAGGTGATGTAAGGCTCGCACTCGGCGGCGTTTATTATAAGTGTGTCGACGTGGGTTTTCGGCGAAAGTTTGACGTGAGTCGGGAAAGTCGCACCGCCCATACCGACGATACCGGCTTCCTGAATCCTGTGCACGATTTCTTCGGGCGAAGGGTTGTTCAGAGCGGGAAGCGTAACTTTGTCGTATTTTTCGTCGTTTGCGATGACGACGTGATTGCACGTTCCGCCGGGAGCGGTCGGCAAAGTCATAAATCCCGTAACCGTGCCCGAAACGGACGAAAACACGTTTGCGGAAACAAAACCCGTCGATTTTCCGATAAGTTGCCCTTCTTTGACGTAATCGCCGACGTTGACGACGGGTTCGGCAGGCGCACCGATGTGTTGCGACAAAGGTATGCAGACTGAAACGGGCGTCGGAAAATCCGAAAGCGCGACGTTTTCCGTCAACTTCTTTTTGCCGTCCGGGTGAACGCCTCTTTTAAAAGTGAAAATCAAAAATTATGTCCCTCCTTATTTCACGATAATTTTATGATAACACTTATTATAAATATTTGTAAAATAAAAAATTAAAACTGATAGAAAGTTAAATTTTTAACGTTTTTTTGGTAAAAACCACGGCGTTTCCCGCGATTTTTTCAAACATTTTTCATATTTTTCCTATTTATCACGAATTTTTTTGACGAAACAACTTATGAAATACGTGCCGCCGAGAAGTATCAGAAAGTATCCGAACGCTTTTTTCAATACTTCGGCGGATATTTTCGTTGCGAAAACGCTGCCCAAAATCGCAAACGCCAGCGCAGGCAGAATAACGAAAAAGATACGCTTCTTTACGACGTATCCGTTTTTTGCGTGGACGATAAGAGCAAACGCGCTCATCGGGATGAACGTCAATAAATTCAGAAGTTGCGCCGTCTGTTGCGACACGTCGAGCCCAAGAGTCAGCAGCGGAATAAGCAACGTTCCGCCACCCATGCCCATTCCTCCGAGCAATCCGCCGATTATTCCGAAAACGATAAATAAAACTTTCATTTCACAACTTAAACACCGTTTTGTGTCACAAAACCATTTTTATTCCCGCCGCAATCATCACGCCGTAAAACAAAAACGAAACAAACTTATTCGACAATTTATTGAGGAGCATCGCGCCCGCAAGACCACCAATAACAACGCCTATGGCAGTCCCCGCAAAACCATCCCCCGCGGATACTCCGCGCAAAAGATAAGTTACCGCGCCGACGACGGTTACGGGCAGAATCACCGCGATTGCGGTTGCGTGCGCCTGCTTTTCGGTAAGTTTCATAATAAGCGTCAGCGCAGGCACGACAAGCATTCCGCCCCCGCCGCCGAAAAACCCCGACAGTATCCCCGTAACCGCGCCGGAAAGTATCAACGCCGCCGTCCTTAAAACTTCTTTTTTCTTTTCTATCCGCGCGTATTTTTGCATAACCGTAGTATCTTGATTTTTCAAAAAATAATACGGCGCCGTCTTTTAGTTTTGTTTTAACTCGGCGTGTTATCATCACGACGTCAAAATAACAGTGCAAAATAATCATTTTTATTTGCCAAAAATATTGATATGTATTATAATGCAATATGTATATTTTATTTTTATCGCACGCAACGTGCGCATAGTACACACTATACAGGAGTCGAAATGAACAAACTCAATCTTAAAAAATTGCTCACACTTCTCGTATGTCTGACGCTTATCGTGTCCGTCGTTCTTCTTGCGGCATGCAACAAAAAGGACGACAACAAAGGTTCGACCGAAGACAATACGAGCGCTTCTCCGTCATTCACCAACGGCAATTTCAGGTCTTACACGACGTCGGACAAAGGATATCCTTACGCCCCGTCGAGTTTCACCGGTTCGCCGACGTCTGATACCGAAGGCAGCACCCTTCCCAAGCTCGAAACCGTAAAACGCGGCGTTATCAACCTTGCGGATTATCAAAATCTCGGCGCATGGTGCACGTTCTCGAAGTTCGACGCGAAACGCCTGACGGGCGAAGAAGACGCGAAAAATTATAATAAGGACGACAACGTTCTTATGATAAACAACACGGAAGCCCGTTACTATATGTACAGATCTTCGGAGTTCAGCGTTGCGGCAAACACGAAATACCTTTTGCAGGTCGACGTAAGAACGGCAAACCTTAACGGCGGCGAGAAAAAAGGCGCGACGATCAAAATCGCAAAAAGTTATTCTTCGGGCTCGTCGATTCCCGCAACCGAAGGCTATGCAAGTTTCGACGCGATCACCGTCGGCGAATGGACGACTTATTCCTTCATTATCGACGGAAAATACAACGGCAGCACATCGCTTGAACTGCAACTCATGCTGGGCAACAACAACCTGCGCGACGAATACAAAACAAGCGGTTACGCTTTCTTTGACAATATCCGTCTGACCACCGTCAAAGACGATACCGTCCTGCCCACCGAAAACGTAAAAACGATTACCCTTTCGGTGCCCAACGGCAGCTTCGATTACAAAACCACGTCGGATTATCCTTATCTTTACAACAGAGTTACGACAACCGACACCAACAGCAACTACGGTCTTGTGAACGAAGTCGACGCAAAAGACGGCAAAATCACCCTTGTGAACGATTACGCCGTTGACGCGGCTGCGGTCGAAGGACACGGCAGCGTTTTCGCAATCTATAACGTCGCCGACGCGAGAATGGGCTTTTACACCACGAATCCCCTTTACTTCAAGCGCGGCGGATATTACAAAGTAACCGTTTCTCTGAACACGGATTATATCGAAAGCGGCAGCGCGTACCTTGCCCTTGGTAAGAGCAAAGATTTGTCCGACAATACAATTATCCCCGTCGGAAAAGACACCGAAAAACCCGGCTGGAAAGAACACGTTTTCTACGTTTACGCAAACGAGAATACCGCGGACGAACTGTACTTCCACTTCGGTCTCGGTAAAGACAGCGACAACAAAGCGAAAGGTTATGTCCTTGTCGACGACCTTAAAATCGAAGAAACCGACGACACCACGCAAACAGGCGACTACGTCACCGACAACCGTTTCAAACCGACAGACAATAAACTCACCGACGCTTTCGTCAACAAGAGCGGCACCGACATCAACGGCGTTCCCGTGACCATCACCGGCGACGGCGAAGAGTTTTCGGCAGACGACAAAACGCCTTACGTTTCGTCAAACTTCTCGGAAAGAAACAGAAAATTCACGTCGGCGAAAGCAACCATTGCGAAATTCCAGACCAAGGCAACACTTCAAAAAGACACCTATTACCGTTTCAGCGTATGGGTAAGGACTGTTGACGTTCCTTCGACTTCGGGCGTTGTCCTGACCGTATACGACGGCGATAAAGACACTAACTCTGCCGCAAAAGCAATCGCGACCTTTGCCGCGGTTACCACCGACAAAGACCTTGCGGACAGCTCGTCGAGCCTTAACGGCTATCGCGAACTCGTTTGCTACTTCCACACCGCGTCGCTCCAAAATCAGGACGTAACGTTTGAAATCTCTTTGGGCAGCGGCGGCGCGTTCACAAGCTCCACCCTGTTCAGCGGCACGGCATATATCGCAAACGCGTCTCTTGTCGAAACGGATTATACAAAATACAACGGCGCGTCGGCTTCCGGCACGTACGAAAAGAAATACGACTGGTATGAAACGCTTTCAAGCGAAACGTTCACCAACGGTCAGTTCCAGAAATACAATTACTCCGATACGAAGTTCTTCAAGAAAGGCGGCGTAAACGAAAAAGGCGAATTCCAAAGCACTTCTTTCGGCGTACCTTCCGGCTGGACGCTTAAAGGCGAAAAAGACAAGGCAGTTGCGGGCATCGTCGACGTAAATCGCGAAAACCTGCTTAATAACCTTGCGACAAAACTCGGCGTTTCTGTCGACACGCTCAAAAACGCTCCGTTTACCCCCGCCGACAAGGACATCGCAACGTACGGCATTTATGCGGGCGGAAGTTCTTACCTGCTCATCAATTCCGAGGACGTTCCAGGTCTTGCGAAAGAATCTGTGCGCGTAGGTTACGTGTCCAACAGCTTCACGCTCAACGCGAACTCTTATTACAAAATCAGCGTTATGGTCAAGGTCATGGGCGACAGCAAAGCAAGCGTTTACCTTATGACCGACAACAACATCTCGGAAACCAATGACGGCAGTAAGTTTGAAAACATCGAAGCGTCCACGGCTTCTAAAACAGGCGGCTGGAAACGCTACACCTTCTACGTCAAGACGGGATTCTCGTCAATCAGCGCAACCTTAGGCCTGTACCTCGGCGGCGAAGACAAAGACATTACCCTCACCAAAGATAATATGACCGAACTCAAAAACGATTTGTCGGGTAAATACGTCAAAGAAGTCGCAGAAGACGGCACCGAAAAGTTCGTCGTTTACAACAAGAACACTCATAAGGACTACAAAGATACCTACAACTACAGCGGTAGCCCGGCGAAAGGCGGCACGGTACTCTTCGACTACGTCATCAAGGAAGACATTTCCGAAAGCGTTTACAATGCAAAAACCGCAAGCGCAACGGCGTCTGCCGCCGACGAGTACGAAGAAACCGAACGCGTCGAAATGAACCTGGACAGCTTCGGTCTTGCAACCACCCCCGACGAGAACAAACCCACTTCCCCGAAAGGCTGGACAAAGACGTCCCTGACCAAGGATACCGATACCGAACAACTTCAAAGCGGCGTTATTTACAGCACCGATTACAAAGCGCACAGCGGCGAATCCTGCCTGATTATCCCTTACCTTAGCACGGCGGGCGCAAGCTATTACGCAAGCGATGCAAAGACGCTCACGAAAGACGGATTCTATAAGATTTCCGTCTGGGCAAAATTGTCCGAAGGTCACACCGGCAAAGCGTATATCACGCTTGTCGCGACAAACTACGGCGAAAACAGCAAGTACGTTGACTACGCTTCGCAGACAATCGAGGTCAACAGCACCGAATGGAAAGAGTACGTGTTCTTCATCAAAGCGCCCTCGTCCGACACGAAAATCGACAAGTACGGCGAAAATGCGAAAGACCTTTCTCTCAAAATCCGTCTGGGCTTTGGCGAATCTGCCGATAATAAAGCAAGCGGATACGTGCTGTTCGACGACGTCCTTATCGAAAAACTCGATGTGAAAGCGGACGAATTCGACAAACTCGTTGACGACTTCAAGGCGGAACCGGCAAACGCAGGTCTTACGGTCAACACCGTCAAGTACAGCGCAATCGACAAAGAAGAAGAAACCACTCCCGATAAAGAGCCCGATAAGGAAAACAACAAAGACAGCGGCAAGAACTTCAACTGGGTTATCTTCACTTCGGTAGCGTTCGGCGCAATCGTCGTCATCGCAGTTGCGGCATTCTTCATCAAAAAGTACCTGCCCAAACACAAGGAAGGCAAACAACAAGTCGATAAGAAAAAGACTTCCAAGAAGAAGGAAGACGATTACAAGAACCTTAACGACTAATTGAACTTAACGAAAAACCTCGGTTTCCGCCGAGGTTTTTTTGCGCCGTTTTTCCATATAAAAAACGCACCGCCTGTGCGATGCGCTTGTGTTTTTTTCGTTAAAACGGTTTCGGGTTTTTGTTTTTATAAGTACAAAACGAAAACTCGTATTGTCCGTTGTTTATGAGTTCCGATTCTTTTTCAAGCGACCAGCAGGAAAGGTCGTCAAGGTTTTCAAAAAAAACCTGCGCCTGTCCGTCCGCCCTGACCTTCGTGATGTACGCCGTATCGCAATAAGGCAACATGGTTTTGTAAAACATTGCCCCGCCGATAATGAACACGTCGTCGGTGTCGTAGGCGGAAAGGGTTTTTGAAAGTTCGTCAAGGTTTCTCACGATGACGACGTCGTCGCGCTCGTCCGCGTCCGGCCAAAGCACGATATTGACGCGGTTTTTCAGGGGTTTGCCGCCCGGGAAACTTTTTAATGTGTTGCTGCCCATCACGACGACTTTATTAAGCGTCGTTTCGCGGAAAAACCTCATATCTTCGGGGATTGCAAACAACAGCCCGTTGTTTTTGCCGATGCCCCATTTTTCATCGACTGCAACTATCGTTTTCATCAGATTGCCACCTCGATTTTTTTGTCAAGGTCGTTGAATTTGTAGCCTTCCAACCTGAAATCGTCGACGGTGAAATCGTAAAAGTTTTTGACGTCGGGATTTATCCAGAACTTCGGCGCGGGATACTGCGGCTTTTCAATGACTTCCTTGATAATCGGCACGTGACGGTCGTAAATATGAGCGTCGGCGATGACGTGCACGAGTTCGCCCGCTTTCAGCCCCGAAACCTGTGCAAACATATGCAAAAGCACGGCATATTGCACGACGTTCCAGTTGTTTGCGGTGAGTGTGTCCTGACTTCTTTGATTCAGAATACCGTTTAAGGTGTCGCCGGACACGTTGAAAGTCATGCTGTATGCACAAGGATACAAATTCATTTCGTGCAGGTCGTCGAAGTTATAAATATTCGTCATAATGCGGCGGCTTTGCGGATTGTTTTTCAAATCGAAAAGCACGCGGTCGACCTGATCGAACTCGCCTTCCTTATAAATTGATTTTTTCGCAAGCTGATATCCGTACGCTTTCCCGATACTGCCGTTTTCGTCCGCCCAACTGTCCCAGATTCTGCTTTTCAAATCGTGGACGTTGTTGGATTTTTTCTGCCAGATCCACAAAAGCTCGTCCACCGCCGTCTTCCAGTAGGTGCGCCGCAAAGTGAGAATGGGGAATTCCCTTTGCAGGTCGTAGCGGTTGACAATGCCGAATTTCTTCACGGTGTGGGCAGGGGTTCCGTCCTCCCAGTGGGGACGAACGGCCAGATCCGTGTCCCAGACGCCGTTGTCCAGAATATCCCGGCAGTTTTGGATGAAAAGCTCATCAGCGCGGCTCATGGTACGGTTTTCCTCCCATTGGACAAAATTTAGCCATAATATTATAGCAAATTCCAAAGAGCCTGTCTATGGGCATCGCCGGAAGATTTGCACGAAAACGCAGGAAACTGATTTTGCAGGGATGTTTTTCGGATACACCAGCGAATCGGGCAATGTTTTTGTAACTTTTGGTGAAAACACTGTTGAGATATTGTTAAAATTGCGGTAAGATAGGGCATCTGAAAACACCCGG
>OHQT01001050.1_pt1 | contig 11724 bp, 13 predicted proteins | sample 1578221 | NCBI WGS metagenome assembly OHQT01 (sample SAMEA3879547, study PRJEB24766) | human gut metagenome | biome: human-associated habitat; feature: feces | place: USA | collected 1985/1987
CAATAATTTTATGTCTTTGCCCCGGTGTTGTGGGCTTAAATTTACGTACTGCCATCTTTATTAAATATTGCTATAAAAATCAATAGTATCGCCTTCTTTCAATGTTACGATAGCTTTCTTATAAGCATTCGTACGACCATTGATGATTCCAGACTTAGTGTAACGGCTTTTACTCTTTCCCGAGTATTTTAGCGTATTTACATCTACTACTGTAACATTATACAAAGCTTCAATCTCACTCTTAATTTCCAACTTGTTAGCTTCAGGACGTACAATAAAGCCGAATCGATTTAACTTCTCGGTAATTGCAGTCATTTTCTCAGTAACCAACGGTTTAATAATAATTCCCATTATCTAAGCCTCCTTTTTAAATTAAGATAAGATATTCTCGATAGCCTTGAGCGAGTTTTCTGTAACAACAAGAGTTTCAGCATTCAATACATTGTAAGTATTTAATGCAGAAGCAATTGCTACATTAGCACGTTCGATGTTACGAGCTGACAAATATACATTTTTATTAGCTTCCGGCAAAACAAGAAGCAACTTTTTGTCAGCAATTTTAAGATTATTTACCATAGAAACGAAATCCTTAGTCTTTGGAGCCTCAAATGTGAAGTCTTCAACAATAATGATTGCGTTTTCTTGAGCTTTATAAGACAATGCCGACTTGCGAGCCAATGTCTTAACTTTTTTATTCAACTTAAACCAATAGTCACGAGGTTTAGGACCAAACACGCGAGCACCACCCACCAATACCGGAGAGTTGATATCACCACGACGAGCACCGCCACCACCTTTCTGACGACCTAATTTACGAGTAGAACCGCTGATTTCGCTTCTTTCTTTAGATTTATGAGTTCCCTGACGTTGGTTAGCCATAAACTGCTTAACGTCCAAATAGATAGCGTGGTCATTGGGTTCAATTCCGAAGATAGATTCGTTTAACGTAACCTTTCTTCCGGTGTCTTCACCTTTAATATTTAATACGTTAACTTCCATTATTTCTCAATTATTACGATTGAACCTTTGCAACCCGGTACCGAACCTTTAATCAAAAGAAGATTGTGTTCCGGAATCACTTTTAATACCTGTAAGTTATGTGTAGTAACGCGGTCACCACCCATTTGGCCACCCATACGCATTCCTTTGAATACTTTTGCAGGGTAAGAACATGCACCGATAGAACCCGGTTTACGAGCGCGGTTGTGCTGACCGTGAGTAGTCTGACCTACTCCACCAAATCCATGTCTTTTAACTACACCTTGGAAGCCTTTACCTTTAGAAGTACCAACAACGTCAACATAAGCCGCATCATTGAACAACTCCACTGTAATAGTGTCTCCCAAATTCAATTCTGTTTCAAAATCTTTGAACTCGGCCAAGTGTCTCTTCGGAGTTACACCAGCTTTTTTAAAGTGCCCCATCAAAGGTTTGGTAGTATGCTTTTCCTTTTTGTCCTGGAAACCTACCTGAACAGCTGCATAGCCGTCTTTCTCAACACTCTTAATCTGAGTAACTACACAAGGACCAGCTTCGATAACAGTGCATGGTACATTTTTACCATCAGCACTGAAAACGGATGTCATTCCGATTTTCTTTCCTAATAATCCTGGCATTTCAGTTTGGTTTTATAATAAAATGATTGTAATTGTGAGCGAATACTACACTTTGATTTCTACTTCTACGCCACAGGGCAACTCGAGCTTCATCAGCGCGTCTACCGTTTTGGCGGTGGAGCTGTAGATGTCAATCAGACGCTTGTACGAAGAGATTTCAAACTGCTCGCGCGCCTTCTTGTTAACGAACGTACTGCGGTTCACGGTTACGATGCGCTTGCGCGTGGGGAGAGGAATAGGACCGCTCACGATGGCGCCCGTGGCCTTCACGTTCTTCACGATCTTCTCAGCAGACTTTTCTACGAGAGTGTGATCGTAGGATTTCAGTTTAATCCGAATTTTTTGACTCATAATTTTACGGTTAAACCGTCAGGGTTGGACGGGCTAAGAGTCATTCGTTAGCCCGTCTCCCATCCGGCATTGATTGTTTAATAAAATCTTCTCTTTTTACTTGATCAGATCTACGCGACCCTTCACTTCTTCCAGCACAGCCTTGGCAATCGAGCTGGATACGGGAGCGTGGTGGTCATACTGCATGGACGACGTAGCACGACCGGACGTAATCGTACGCAAGGCCGTCACGTAGCCGAACATCTCGGCCAGGGGCACCATGGCCTTCACGATACGGGCACCCGAACGGCTGCTCTCCATACCTTCTACCTGGCCGCGGCGCTTGTTCAAGTCGCCGATGACGTCACCCATGTTCTCTTCCGGCGTAACGACCTCGAGCTTCATGATCGGCTCCATCAGCACGGGACCGGCCTGGGCGCAAGCGTTCTTGTAAGCCTGCATGGCAGCGATTTCAAAGGACAACTGGTCAGAGTCCACCGGGTGGAAAGAACCGTCGAGCAGTTCCACCTTCAGGCTGTCCAGGGGATAACCGCCCAGCACACCGCTCTTCATGGCGTTCTCGAAGCCCTTCTGTACGGAGGGAATGAATTCCTTGGGAATGTTACCGCCCGTCACCTTGTTGACAAACTGCAGGCCGCCTTCCTTAAAGTCCTCGTCTACCGGACCTACGTTGACGATGATGTCGGCAAACTTACCGCGACCACCCGACTGCTTCTTGTAGACCTCGCGCAGGTTGACCGTCTTCGTGATGGCCTCCTTATAATTTACCTGAGGCTTACCCTGGTTGCACTCAACCTTGAACTCGCGCTTCAGACGGTCCAGGATGATGTCGAGGTGCAACTCGCCCATACCGGAAATCACCGTCTGGCCGGTCTGCTCGTCCGTGCGCACCGTGAAGGTAGGATCCTCCTCGGCCAACTTGGCCAGACCGTTGGACAGCTTGTCCAGGTCTTTCTGCGTCTTCGGTTCTACGGCGATACCAATCACGGGTTCGGGGAAGTCCATGGACTCGAGTACGATGGGTGCGTCCTCGTCGCAGAGCGTATCGCCCGTGCGGATGTCCTTGAAACCTACGCCGGCGCCGATGTCACCTGCAGAAATCTCGTCTACGGGATTCTGGTGGTTGGAGTGCATCTGGAACAGGCGGGATACGCGTTCGCGCTTGCCGGAGCGGACATTATAAATATAGGAGCCGGCCGTAATCTTGCCGGAGTAAACGCGGAAGAAGGTCAAACGGCCTACGTACGGGTCCGTGGCAATCTTGAACGCCAGGGCTGCGGTCTTCTCGTCCTCGCTCGGCTTGCGGTCTTCCTCCTCGCCCGTCGTCGGGTTCGTACCCACGATGTTCGGCGTGTCGAGCGGAGAGGGCAGGAACATACAAACGTAGTCCAACAGCGTCTGCACGCCCTTGTTCTTGAACGAAGAACCGCAGGTCATCGGCACGATGTCCATGGAAAGCGTACCCTTACGGATGGCGGCGATGATTTCGTCCTCGGTAATCGTGGAGGGATCATCGAAATACTTCTCCATCAGCTTCTCGTCGCACTCGGCCGCCGTCTCCAGCAGCTTCGATCGCCACTCGTCGCATTCAGCCTGCAGTTCGGCAGGGATGTCGTCAACCTCGTACTCAGCACCGAGGGTTTCGTCGTGCCAATAGATGGCCTTCATCTTAATCAGGTCAACGATACCCTTGAAACGCTCCTCAGCACCGATAGGTACGGAGATCACACAGGGGTGAGCACCGAGGACCGCCTTCATCTGGCGAACCACTTCAAAGAAGTCGGCACCCGAGCGGTCCATCTTGTTCACGTAGCCGATACGCGGCACGTTATACTTGTCTGCCTGACGCCAAACCGTTTCAGACTGAGGCTCCACGCCGCCCACTGCACAGTAGGTAGCGACAGCGCCGTCGAGCACACGCAGGGAGCGTTCTACCTCGGCAGTAAAGTCCACGTGTCCCGGAGTATCAATCAAGTTGATCTTGTACTGATTTCCGTTCCAATTCCAATACGTCGTCGTGGCGGCCGAAGTAATCGTGATACCACGTTCCTGCTCCTGCGCCATCCAGTCCATCGTAGCACCGCCGTCGTGAACCTCGCCGAGCTTGTGCGTTTTACCGGTGTAGAAAAGGATGCGCTCCGAAGTCGTTGTCTTACCGGCATCAATGTGCGCCATGATACCGATGTTGCGCGTCAAGTGTAAGTCGTGCTTAGCCATAATATGTATTTATCCTCCTTATCTGCTTGTTAGAATCTAAAGTGAGCGAAGGCACGGTTGGCCTCGGCCATACGGTGCATGTCCTCCTTACGTTTGAAAGCGCCACCCTGCTCGTTATAGGCGTCCATGATTTCGGCAGCCAGCTTGTCGGCCATCGTCTTGCCGCCGCGCTTGCGGGCATAGTTGATAAGGTTCTTCATGGAAACCGACTCCTTACGGGAGGGACGGATTTCCGTCGGCACCTGGAAGGTGGCACCACCGATACGGCGGCTCTTCACTTCGACCTGGGGCGTCACTTTTTCCAAAGCCGTCTTCCAGATGTCGAGGGCGGACTTCTCCTCGTCCTTCATCTTCTCGCCCACGATTTCCAGTGCCTTGTAGAAGATCTGGTAAGAAACGTTCTTCTTACCGTCATACATCAAGTGGTTTACAAACTTGGAGACCTTCTGATCCCCGAAAACAGGATCCGGAAGGATCACTCTCTTCTTTGGTTTTGCTTTTCTCATTTTACTATTTTGGACTTGATTCAAGGCTGCTTACTTCGTTCTTCAACCTCCCCGTCGGGAAATTTACTCAACCCGTAGCCAACCAAAATTTTTAACTCTCTTACTTCTTTCCAGCCTTAGGACGCTTGGCGCCATACTTGGAACGACGCTGCGTGCGGTTAGCCACGCCGGCCGTATCCAACGTACCGCGGACAATGTGATAACGCACACCCGGAAGGTCCTTCACACGGCCACCTCTCACCAATACGATGGAGTGCTCCTGCAGGTTGTGGCCTTCGCCGGGGATATAGGAGTTCACCTCCTTCGAGTTCGTCAGACGAACACGAGCCACCTTACGCATAGCGGAATTAGGCTTCTTCGGCGTTGTTGTGTACACGCGCACGCACACACCGCGGCGCTGAGGACAAGAATCCAGCGCGGGCGACTTGCTCTTGTCGACCGTCACGCGTCTTCCCTTTCTAACTAATTGCTCAATAGTAGGCATTGCTTTGATATTTAATTTGTTATATATTATGTTTTTTCTTTTTTCCGCTTTGAGAAAGGGGCATACTACTCCTTTTGGCCTGCAAAGTTACAAGTTTATCTTCAAATAAGCAAGATTTTCAGGCACTTATTATTTTCCCCTTGAGAATTTCTCACAGACCGGCGGGAGCAGACGGGGCCACAGGCCGCCGTTTGTCACAAATTTATACTTTGCCGAGGCGGCCCGGCCGAGGCCTCCGTTCCGCTTTCTCCGCCGCTGCCGGCGGGTGCCCGGCCGGGGTGCCGACGGCGCTCCGGGCGACGGTCCGTCCCGCCGGCACTCCTATATTATATATGTGCGGCCGCCTCCGCGGCGGGGACCGGGCGGGGAGCGTCCGGCCCGCCGGCAGGCCACGCCGCCCGCTGCGCCGCCCTATCCGACAATCCGGACATTATCCAGTCCTTTCCCGTTACCGCATTTCCCTCCAAAACAACTTACTTTGCAATTCAGACAACTCTACCGACATGAACCATACCATCGTTAGCGGCGACCTCAACGCCGTCAAGTCAAGAAACGTAGCCGTCTACTGCGACGACCGCATCGCCTTTCTGAAAGAACTGCCCGACATCGAGTCCGGCCATTTCGTCAAGCTGGAGGAGTACACCGTACTGCTCTGCCTGAAGGGCCACGTCTCGTTCAGCATCGACGACAGGACGTACTCCCTCGGCCCGAACGACCTGCTCATCTGCCACCCCGGCCACATCCTCGGAAAGAATTCGACCAGCGAGGATTTCGACGTGCGCAGCATCTGCCTGTCGAAGGCCTACACGCAAAGCATGGTCGGCATTGGCCCCCGCAATGCGTGGAAGCTGATTCTGTTTCTCGAGCAAACGCCCATACTCCACCTCGACCCCGACGACGTCCACACCTTCTGCCTCTACTACGACCTCATCCTTTCCCGCATCACCAAGCGGCTGCGCAACTATCAGAAGGAGCTGCTCGACAATCTGCTGCGCGCCTTCCACTACGAGTTCCGCGAGGTCCTGGAGCGTTTCGTACAGACCCAGAACAGCAACGGGAAGTCCATAGACAAGGTGTTCCTCACCTTTATCGAACTGCTCGCCTCCACCTATCCCAAGCCCCGCTCGGTCGCCTTCTACGCCGACCGCCTCTGCATCACGGGCAAGTACCTCTCCAGCGTGTGCAAGAATGCCTGCGGCCGCACCGCCACCGAACTGATCAATCACTACGTGGTCAACGACATCAAGGTCCTGCTCCGTCAGTCGGACAAGAGCATCAAGGAAATTGCCTGCGAACTGCAATTCCCCAACCTCTCCTTCTTCGGCCACTACGTCAAGAAGTTTCTGGGCCGCTCGCCCCGGGAGTACCGCGCCGCGCTTCGCTGATTTTCTGCCACGGAGCACAAAAATCCCGTTCGTCCGTAGAGTTCTGTCAACAGCCGCCTCCGTTTTTGTATCACGGAAGCAGGTTTCCGTGCGGGCCCGTCGTAGAAAAGCCCGCTTTTCCTTGCCTCGTCGCTCGCCTTTCACTATTTTTGTTTCACGAAAACAGGAGGCGGCTCGGGCAAGTCATGGAAAAGCAAGACTTTTCCTTGCCTCGTCGCTCGCCTTTCACTATTTTTGCACCGCGAAAAAGCCGGCGGCCCGCTGCCGGAAGTGGCGGCGGCCGTCCGCGCCCGCTCCGGCCCGCCCTCCGGGCCCGCGTGCGGAGCGCTGCCCCAGGCCCGCCGGCCGCCGGCTTTTTCCGCCCGTTTCTATTATCAACCCTTTTTTACAGACAAACTAAGCACATGAACAAAATCAGAGCTGCCATCGTCGGCTATGGTAACATCGGCCGCTACACGCTTCAGGCCCTTCAGGCGGCCCCCGACTTTGAAATCGCCGGCATCGTGCGCCGCAACGGCGCGGCCAACCGCCCGGCCGAGCTGGCCGACTACCCTGTCGTCCAGGACATTCGCGAACTGGACCGCGTCGACGTGGCCATCCTCGCCACCCCCACGCGCAGCGTCGAGAGCTACGCCCGCGACATCCTGGCCTTGGGCATCAACACCGTCGACAGCTTCGACATCCACACCGACATCGTCCGCCTGCGCCGCAGCCTCGGCGAGAGCGCCCGGGCCGGTAAGGCCGTCAGCATCATCTCGGCCGGCTGGGACCCGGGGAGCGACTCCGTAGTGCGCGCCCTGCTCCAGGCCATCGCGCCCAAGGGCCTCACTTATACCAACTTCGGTCCCGGCATGTCCATGGGCCATACCGTGGCCGTCAAGGCCATTGACGGCGTGAAGGCCGCCCTGTCCATGACCATCCCCACCGGCACGGGCATCCACCGCCGCATGGTCTACGTCGAACTGGAAGCGGGCTACGCCTTCGACCAGGTGGCCGCCGCCATCAAGGCCGACCCCTACTTCGTACACGACGAGACCCACGTCATCCAGGTTCCCTGCGTGGACGACGTCATCGACATGGGCCACGGCGTACACCTGACGCGCAAGGGCGTCAGCGGCCAGACGCAAAACCAGCTCTTCGAGTTCAACATGCGCATCAACAATCCGGCGCTCACCGGCCAGGTGCTCGTTTGCGTGGCCCGCGCCTCCATGCGCCAGCAGCCGGGCTGCTACACGATGATCGAGATTCCCGTCATCGACCTCCTGCCCGGCGACCGCGAAGCCCTCATCGGCGCGCTCGTCTGAATCGGGGCCCCGCCCCTCCCCCGGCCGGCCGCAGCGGGACCTCCGTGTCCCCGCTGCGGCCGGCTGCCGTTTCCGCTCCGCCGCCTCAGTGCGGCAGGGCGACGTGTATCTCCGCGCAATAGACCAGGCGCGGGTCGCGCCGCTCGCGCACCGTCCGGGCTATCGTGGCCGCGCGGCGCTCCACGCGGCCGCTGAAGAGCACCCGCCCGGCGTAGCGCACCGTGACGGGGCGGTCCAGGTCGGCCAACTCGTCGTTCAGGCAGACCGTCAGCTCCCGGTAGTCACAGCGCGCTATCGTCACCACGTTGTCCGCCACCGCGGCGTCCACGCGCATCCCCTCGCGGGCCTCGGCCGGGTCCACTTCCAGCCAGTAGAGGGCCGGGCGCACCGTCTGCTCCTGCCGCCAGACGACGCGGCGGGGACAGGCTTCGCGGCGAAACTGCGCCATCCAGCCGATGGCCGCCGTGTCGGCGCGGTCCATCCAGTGCCCCTTGCCGGCCACGAGGTGCGTCTCGTGGACATAGCCGCCGGGCGCGGCTGCCGCCAGGCTGTCCATCACGGCCCCGCGCTCCGCTGCCAGGCGGTTGCGGTCGTAGGCTGCGTCGAGCTCGCCCATCCAGATCATGTAGGGCACGTGGAGCAGGTTCACCTGCGACGACTCCCCGGGGTGGCCGGCCATCATGGACGCCGCCGCCCAGCGGTCCGCCATGCGCGGCGCCATGCGCCACACGCCGTCGCCCCCGGCCGAGTAGCCGAGCAGATAGACCTTGTCGGGACTGACGCCCTGCGTGCAGACGGCGGACCAGATGAGCGTCCCGAAGAAGTCGTCCATCTGCGGACGGAACCACATGTTCCAGTCATCGAAAGGGGCGCGCGGGGCCACGTAAACGCCCTCGGCCGGCGTGTACAGGGCTATCTGGTTGCGCCACTGCTGGTCGTTGACCGCGGCCGGCGTGTTGCCGCCGCCGTGCAGGGAGATGTAGAGGCTGCGGCCGTCGGGCGGCGCGGCGCCCAGCACCTTGTAGAGCAGGGGCATGCGGAGCGAGTCGCAGACCACGACGCTGTCCGCCCAGATGCTGCGGTTCGTGGCGGCGTCCGCCCGGCGCAGGGCGTCGAGCTGTCGGGCCGCTTCGGCGGCGGCTTCGCGGGCGGTCAGTCCGCCCTCGGCACGGCCCGCGCCGCCGCAGGCCAGCGCCACGAGGACCGTCAGGAGAAATCGGGGAATACGGGTATTCATGGTGTTTTCAAGTTGAGTTCGGGGCGAAGATAGCAAAAGGCGGGCGGCGGACCAAGCGGAGCGCCCGCTTTTCCGTCCCCGTCCGCGGCGCCACGGGGCCGCCCGGGGCACGGCCCGGGCCCTCCGCCGCCGGAAGCAGTCCCCGCATCGGCCCGCCCGCCGAAAAAAAGACCGCGGCCGGACGCCCCGCCAGGGAGCCGTCCGGCCGCAGCCGTTAAAAGGAATGGAGCGCCGCTCAACGTCCCTCGTCGAGCGTGCAGATGCTGACGCGGTTCCAGTCGGGCTCGGAGAAGAGGTCGCCCACACCCTGGCCCTCGGCCGTGATGCGGTCGGCGCTGATGCCGTAGTTCTTCACGAGGATATCCTTCACGGCCTCGGCGCGCTCGCGGGCCAGGCGCTCGTTGACGGCCGCGCTGCCCTCGGGCGAAGCATAACCCTTGATGCTCACCTTCGCCTCGCGGTGGTTCTTCATATAGGTGGCCACACGCTCCACGTTGGGCAGCTGCGAAGCGTCCACGGTGCTCTTGCCCTGACGGAAGGTGATGACCGACTCCATCGTCTGCTTCGTATTGACCACACGCTGCACGACGGGCTGGCGGTTACGGCAGTCGTTCAGCTGCTGCTGGAGGTCGCGCACCTCGCCCTCCTTGCGGCGCAGCTCGGCGTCGCGGGCTTCCACCATGCCGCGCAAGTCGTTGATTTTCGCGTTGAGGGCGTCCACCTCGGCCTGGTCGTATTCCTTCAGCAGGGTGAAGTGGTGCTTGTGATTGCTGTTCCGGAAGTGGTAGACTACGCCCGCCGTCAGCTCCAGGGCGGAGTTGTTCACGTTGTACTGTACCTCCGTGCGCTCGCACCCGCCCTCCAGGCTGTAGACAATGGCCGGTTTCAAGGCGACGGTCCAGGCTTTCTCCTTACCCAGGTTGAAGTTGAAGTTGAGGCCGAACTTCGACGACAGCGCGTTGCCGTCGGCCACCTCGTAGGGCGTTCCGCCGCCGAAGAAGTGGTTGAAGCCCACGCCGATGACGCCCTCCACCTCGAAGAGCCGGGGCGTTCCCGTGTAGGTCCAGAACCAGTTGGAGAAGTTCACTTTTCCGAGCAGGCTGGTGTTCAGGTTGTCCACGCCGGTGTAGCTCCCCGTCGTGTTGAATCCGGCCACGGTCTCAACGCCCAGTCCGAACACGGGCGTGATCTGTTTCGTCAGCTCCAGGCCCAGCACGCCGCGCGTATGGCCAAAGTAGCTGCGCGTGGTCGGAGCCTCGGCGCCGCCCATCAGACCAATCGACCAATTGTCGAGGAAGCGGTGACCTTCGACACACTGTGCGCCCGCAGTCAGCGCGGCGGCGCCCAGCAAAACCGTTGTAAAGATTCTTTTCATAATACTTGTTTTAGGATGGTAAATAAGTAATGGGCGGCCTGCGACGGCTGCCCCAGGTGATGTCCCGATAGGCAAAGGCGGCGGACGGGCGGGTCCGTTGCCGGCCGGCCCGGGGACGGACGGGGCCGCCCCTGGCCTTCACTCCTCAAAAGTACGGAAAAATATGACACTCCTACGCTTTTCGCCTGAAAATGTTAACCAAAAATCTCAAAAAACCGCCCTTCGGAACACTTCGCCGCCGCCCTGCGCTGCGCCTGCTGCCCAGACGCGGCGCGTCCCGCCGCCGGCGACGGTGACGGGCTGGGACCGTCCGCACGCGGGCCTATCCGACAACGCGCCGCCGTCGTCCCGAAGGGCGGCAGCGGCGCGCAAGAAAGAGAGGGAAAGGGCTCAAGAATTTTTCTCGCTAAAATTAAGTGTTAAAGTCTTCTCGGCACCGAAATTTCCATGATAGGTTGAGAGAGACATACTTTCCAAATTATTCAGATTATAATAATCATCCACTTCATAGCCACTGGGCAAATCCGTTTCCGTAAAAATTATAAAAGGCTTTTCAAACCCCTTGATTTGAGAGCGAGGACCAGAAAAAACCAGTTTACTTTGACAATATACCATCACATCGTCAAATTCCATGTCCTGTATCTGCTGAATAATTAAGTCTATATTGTTCTCTACATAGTAATTGTCTTCGTCGGTGCAGCCGGTGAAAGTCAGCAGCGCACATAGCGTAAAAGCCAGGGTGGATAATAAATTTTTCATGTCTAATGGATTTGATGAAACTTCGATTCAAGATTGCCGGCGCTACGGTAGTAAGCAATATTGCCGGCACTACGGTAGCAAGCGAACTATTCGGCTTTACTCCTAAATGCAAGCGTCAAATATTTTTGATTCCCCACTATAGTAATATCATAATATACCAAATATTCCAGATTGTAATAGCGGCTGCTCCACGGCACACTATAATCGCTGTCGATGTTAATGATGATAAACGGCTTTTCAAAGCCAAGGATGATACTGCCGTCGCCGCTGGCTTTTTTATCATATCCCTCGTACACGTCAACCTTATAAAAAGTCTGACTCTGTAATTGTTGAATGATTTCGTCTATATTGTTCTCTACATAGTAATTGTCTTCGTCGGTGCAGCCGGTGAAAGCCAGCAGCGCACATAGCGTAAAAGCCAGGGTGGATAATAATTTTTTCATGTCTAATGGATTTGATGAAACTTCGATTCAAGATTGCCGGCGCTACG
>OHQT01001054.1_pt1 | contig 11696 bp, 8 predicted proteins | sample 1578221 | NCBI WGS metagenome assembly OHQT01 (sample SAMEA3879547, study PRJEB24766) | human gut metagenome | biome: human-associated habitat; feature: feces | place: USA | collected 1985/1987
TATCGCCTCCTTTGCCTTTGGCCTTCCTTACGCTGCCGTCGATGGTAACGCTTACCGTGTGATGAGTCGTTACTTTGGTATCGACACCCCTATCAATGACGCCAAAGGCAAGCGGACTTTTGCCGAACTGGCGCAGTCGCTGCTTCCCAAAGGCCGGGCTGCGGACTTCAACCAGGCGATGATGGACTTTGGCGCTACGCAGTGTGTGCCGCAATCGCCTTGTTGCGAGGTCTGCCCGATGGCCGAAACCTGTGAAGCGTTGCGAACAGGGCGTGTGGGGGAATTGCCCGTCAAACGAAAGACCGTGAGCGTCAAAGAGCGCAAGCTGATCTATCTGTATCTTCGTTGCGACGGACGGACGGCTATCCATCAGCGAGGGGCTGGTGACATCTGGCAGGGTCTGTGGGAGCCAGTGCTCCTGGATGCTTCGCAGGTGCGACCCGTCTATGAACTTCGAGCGCAGCGCGTGAAGCATGTTCTCACCCATCGTGTGCTCTATGCCGACCTCTATTTCTATCACCCCGCCGTTCCTCCAGCGCTTCCCGAAGGCTATCGCTGGGTGGATGAGGCCGATTTGGATCAGTATGCGTTGCCGCGGTTGGTAGAAAAGTTGATAGCCATGCTTTGACCAGCATGGCTATCAGCCGATATGTTAGGGCCTTTTGGGAGTGGCGTCCTTCTGTCGTTATCCCTCTGCTTCAAGCTCTTTGACAAACTCGTTTCGGAAGATGCGGAAGAGTTTCACGATCTCTTCCCGAGCGGACTCTTCCAGTTCCCAAATGTTGATCTCGCCAGAGCGGTGCTTGGCAATATGGCGTACGCAGCGTGCTATCTTCCGCTTGTTGTTGCGTGCCTGAAGCTGATCGACCTCGATTCTTCCTCCGTTCTTATAAGAGAGGGCGGAGAGCCGGCGCATGAATGCGCAGAAATTGTCATATACCAATGCCAGCCGCATCATCTCCTGTGGGTCGCCAGCCACCTTGTCAACATCCAGTAGTGGGCCGATGTGGTCGAAGTCCCATTCTTTCTCATCCATCCAGAACCATTGGAAGCAGAGGCGCTCTTCCATGCCGAGCAATTCGTGCTCCAATCTTTCGCGCCCGTTGTCCTCCGTTTGCCGATAGGCGTGGAAAGCATGGGCTACGAGGGCAGAGGGAGTGCATTCGGGCAGGTCTTCCTCCGCAGTCAACTGACTCTTGACAGCGATGTGCCATCGGTGCTCCTTGTACTTCACGAGGGCTTCGTCGCCTTGCATCATCAGTTCTGTGAGTGATCCCTTGGCGGGTATTGTGCCCACGACGGCCAGTCCGTTCTTGTGGTCGCGCAGCGTCAGCGTGTCGTCCTCCTGCCAGATGCAGAGCAGGATGTGCAGGCCGCCGTTGATGGCAATGGTGAAGCGGTCGTCGTTGGGGGTGCCGACAAACTGATACTGATACTTTTTCGCCGTGGCGGGATCGACGACCAGTTCGCCCTGGTGAGGACGATCCTCGGCATCCAGCAGCTCGAACACACGGGCCGCGCAGGCCAGTGCGTTCTGCAGCTCGGTGACCACGCCGGAGATCTCGTTGAAGGGCTTGGTGTACTGGTTGGCATAGTTCAGGAAGATGCTCAGCTGGCCGATGGTGATGCCGCCCGCCACAGCGTAAACGGCACCCACCAGACCGACACCTGCATAAACGATGTTGTTCACAAAGCGGGTGGCGGGGTTGGTCATGCTGGAGAAGAAGATGGCCTTCAGGCTCACGCTCTGCAGGCGGCCATTCACCTCATCAAAGGCGGCAAGGCTTTCGGCCTCATGGCCAAAGGCCTGCACGACCTTCTGGCCCTCGATCATCTCGTTGACCAGGGCGGTCTGCTCACCGCGCACGGTGCTCTGGCCCTGGAAATACTTGTAGCTGCGCTTGGCAAGGAAGCTTGCCACCACCAGACTCAGCGGGGTGATGCAGACCACCACCAGCGTGATGGGCACATTCTCACTGAGCATAAACAGCAGGGTGCCAAGGATGGTCAGCACGCCGCTGAACAGCTGGGTAAAGCCCATGAGCAGGCCGTCCGCAAAGGTGTCCACATCGGCGACCATGCGGCTGACGATATCGCCGGAGGGGTGGCTGTCCAGATAAGAGAGCGGCAGGGTCTGGATCTTACGGAGCGCGGCGTTGCGCAGGTCCCGGCTGACCGAGAAGGTGATGCGGTTGTTGCAGACACTCAGCAGCCACTGGGCAAATGCAGCCACTACGGCCACGATCACGATCTCCACCACGATGCGCAGAACACCGTTGAAGTCCACATTCCCCTTGCCCAGCATCATATCAATGGCGCTGCCGCAGAGGATGGGGATATACAGCTGGGCAGCCACGCTCACAGCGGCCACGATCAGGCTGCACACCACAAAAAAGCCGTAGGGGCGGATCTTTTCCAGCACCCGCCGAAGCGTTGCGTTGCGCTGTTCCGGGGTCAGCTTACTCTTTGCTTTTGCACTCATTTCTGCGCATCCCCTTTCTTGAACTGGCTGGCGTAGATCTCCTCGTAAACGGGGCAGGTCTTCAGCAGGTCGGCGTGCCTGCCCAGACCCACCATCCTGCCATCATCCAGCACGATGATCTGGTCGGCGTGCTGCAGGCTGGCGGCACGCTGGCTCACGATGAACACGGTCAGGTCACCGGGCAGAGCGGCCAGCGCCTTGCGCAGGGCCGCATCGGTGGCGTAGTCCAGTGCGCTGGCGCTGTCGTCCAGGATCAGGATCTCGGGCTTGCCCACCAGCGCACGGGCAATGGTCAGGCGCTGCTTCTGGCCGCCGGACAGGTTCCGGCCGCCCTGCTCCACAGGCTCGTCCAGCCCAAGGGGCTTTGCCCTGACAAAATCCGCAGCCTGCGCAGTCTCCAGTGCGGCCCACAGGTCAGCGTCCGCCGCGTTCTTGTTGCCCCACAGCAGGTTGGAGCGGATGGTGCCGCCAAACAGCTGGGCTTTCTGCATCACGACCGCCACACTGCCGCGCAGAGCCGCGCGGGGGTACTCCTGTGCCGGGCGGCCCAGGATCTCCACGGTGCCCTCCGTGGCATCATAAAAGCGGGGGATCAGGTTGATGAGGCTGGATTTGCCGCTGCCCGTGCCGCCGATGACACCAATGGTCTGGCCGCGCTTTGCGGTAAAACTGATATCGGTCAGGCTGGGGGCACCGGCACCGGCGTAGGTCAGGCTGACATGGTCGAACCGCACAGCATCCCCGGCCTTATCCGCAGATGCCTCGCCCTTAAGGGCCGCGGGGAACTCCATGCCGGGCTCGGTGTCCAGCACAGCCTGCACACGGCCGGCACAGGCCAGCGCCTTGCTCACCTGCACGATGAGGTTTGCCAGTTTGACCAGCTCCACCAGGATCTGGTTCATGTAGTTCACCAGCGCGATCACATCGCCGGAGGCCATGCCGCCCACATTGATCTCGATGCTGCCCACATAGAGCAGAGCCACGATGGCCAGATTGATGATGACGTAGGTCAGCGGGCTCATCAGGGAGGAGATGTGGCCCACATGGAGCTGCATCCGGGTCAGCAGGTCGTTGGCCGACTCAAAGCGGTCGATCTCGCTCTGCTCCTTATCAAAGGCGCGGACCACGCGCACACCGGTCAGGTTCTCGCGGGTCAGGCCCAGCACACGGTCCAGCCGGGCCTGGGCCGTTTTGTACAGCGGGTTGGTGATGACCATGACCCCGAACACCACCACGCTCAGCAGCGGGATGGCGACCACAAAGATCCAGGCGGCCCGCACATTCACGGTGAACGCCATGACCATGGCACCAACCACCACGAACGGGCTGCGCAGGAACAGGCGCAGGAAGAGGTTCAGACCGCTCTGCACCTGATTGATGTCACTGGTCATGCGGGTGATGAGGGTGCTGGTGCCCATGGTATCCATCTCGGTAAAGCCAAGCCTCTGGATGTGCTCAAACAGGGCATGGCGCAGGGAGGTGGAATAGCCCACCGCCGCCTTGGCCGAGAAATACTGGGCCGTCAGGCTGCAGGCAAGGCCCACAACGGCCAGCAGCAGCAGGATGCCGCACCGCACAAGGATATATTGGAAATCATGTGCTGCAATGCCCACGTTGACGATGTCTGCCATGACCAGCGGCACAAACAGGTCGAACGTGGCTTCCAGCATCTTGAACAGCGGTGCAAGCACAGCCTCGCGCTTGTAGCCGTTCAGGTGGGTAAGCATTTTATTCAAGGGGGGATTCTCCTTTCCCAGTGATAGCGGGTGTAAACTTCACAGTTCTTTATTATAGTACAGGAAATGCAAAAAAGCCAGTTCAAATCACGCCATTGCGCACCGTGCCCTGCCAGAACAAGGAAAGGGACTGCCGCACAGGGGGAGATCCCAGTGCAGCAGTCCCTTTTCATAGGAGGTAATGATTCGGAGAACAATGAGCGGCATCGGGCTTCCGAGCCTTTTTGTAGCGGTACATCTCCCGGTCGGCCCGGTTCTTCACAGCCAGCACGTCCTCCCCCAAAAAGGGAGCTGAACCAAAGGACACCGTGGGCAGAAAGTCCACGGCTTTTCGCCGCTGTTCCAGCTGGCGTACAAACTCCTGCGCGCACTGGGCCTCCCGGTCTGCGTTTTCCATCAGCACACAAAACTCGTCGCCGCCGGTGCGGTAGCAGTAGCCGCTGTGGGCATAGGCTTTTTTGATGCAGCGGCCGATCTCGGCCAGGCAGATATCTCCCTGCAGGTGGCCGTAGCGGTCGTTGATCTGCTTGAAGTCGTCCACATCGAACACCACCAGCACCCCGCCGCGGCGGCGCATCTCAGCAGTGCGGTTCAGATAGCTGTTCTGATTCAGCAGCCCGGTAAGGGCATCCAATTGGTTCCACATCTCGCTGCAGTAGATAAAGTACAGCACCGACAACAGGGTAACGCACAGCCATGTAACGTGAAGCTCCGGCAGTGTCACCTGAATGATGGTCTCAATGAGCAGAAAGATCATCAGAGGGTAGATCAGCGCCCGGCTGCGGTTCTGAAATTCCCGCGCCGTGACGAAGGTGGACACCGAAAGATACACGATGGCCGCAAAGTACATGATGATATAAATATAGAAGTATTGCCCGCGGGAATAAACGTTGTCGGCGCTGACGGAGAACACCAGCCCGGCGGGGGTGGACAGCGCAAGGAACAGCAGGTAGCACGCCTCGCAGCACACCGCCGCCCTGAACCAGCGGTTCATCCTCTTCTTCCGGTCCATGACATACACAAGGCAGAGACACACTCCCGGGGACAGGCCGAACCCCAGATAGTTGGACAGGATGTTCAACCAGCGGTAGCCCGCCGGGGTGCCATCCACCGCCAGTGTCACCACCTCCAGCACCGAGATCACCGCGATCAGCGCAAAGGCAAAGAAAAATCCCTGCTTCTGCTTTTTGTTCAGGGACTCGCTGAGCTTTGTGAGGATGCACATGAAGCTCAGCACAAAAAGGTCAATGGCCGTTAATACATAAAAATATCCATTCATTGTGGCTTGTTTCACCCTTTGGACTTCTGTGATCTGGTCAGCGCGCCGACCACCTCACAATGGGCGGTCTGGGGGAAGAGATCAACAGGGGTAAAGCCCTCGGCGCGGTAGCCTTTGGCGGTCAGGAGGGCAAGATCACGGGCCATGGTCTCAGGATTGCAGCTGACATAGACCACCCGTTTGGGGGCCATGCGGGCCACGCTCTCGATGAACTGGGGGGTGGAGCCTTCGCGGGGCGGGTCCATGAAAATGACATCTGCTCTCTGCCCGGCGGCCGCCGCTTCTGTGATCCACTGGGTGGCATCGGCGGCAAAGAAGCGGGCGTTTTTCACGTTGTTGTGCCTTGCGTTGCCAATGGCATCCCGGACAGCGTCCCGGTTCAGCTCCACGCCCACCACCTGCTTTGCCCTGCCGCTGGCGGTCAGACCGATGGTGCCAATGCCGCAGTAGGCATCCAGCACCACCTCTTTGCCGGTCAGGCGGGCGGCTTCCACGGCCAGACCATACAGCACCTCGGTCTGGTCATGGTTGATCTGGTAGAAGCTCCGGGGGCTCAGGGCATAGGTCTTGCCGCAGAGGGTATCCAGAATGAATCCCTTGCCGTAGAGCACCTTTTCCTCTTCGCCCAGCACCACGCTGGTGCGGCGGGGGTTGTAGTTCTGCACCACGGTGGTCACGGGGACATGGCGTTTTTCGGCTTCGGCCAGCAGGGCGCGGACAAAGTTTTTCGCTCCGGGCAGAACCGGCTGGGCTGTCACCAATACCACCATCACCTGCCCGGACACCACACCGCGCCGCAGCAGGCAGTGGCGGAGCAGGCCGGTGCCCTTGTCCTCATTGTAAGGCTGGTAGCGGCAGGTGCTGGCCGCCGCCCGCACCGCCTGCATCACGGTGTCCAGCACTTCGTCCTGCAGCAGGCAGCTTTCCACAGGCAGCACTTTATGCGTGCCTGCCGCATAGATGCCGGACACCAGTTTCCCGCCGGGGCCCGCTGCAAAGGTAGAGATCACCTTATTGCGGTAATGGCAGGGGTTTTCCGCGCCCCGGATGGGAGCCACCGGGCCGTATTTCCCCACCAGCTTACGGACAGCGGCTTCTTTTTGTTTGAGCTGCTCGGCATAATCCAGCCCCAGCATCGGACAGCCGCCGCATTTTTTTACCTTCAATCTGCACTCCATCGTATATCCTTCCGCCTCTTGACAAAACAAGAAAAAATCACTATACTACAAATAGAAAAGGCACTGCGACAAGCGGTCAGCCCTTTTAGGTTTGAGGTTTAACTAGAAAACCGTCACCGGCCAGGGTGGCGGTTTTCGCTTTTACTTTAGCATATCTTCTGACCGAATGCAACGAAAAAGCTCCCGTAATGGGAGCTTTTTCGTTTTCCGTCACCCATAGGGATCGTACAGGTCGTATTCTTCTGCCTCCTGATGCTGCTCCTCCAGCACCCGGATGGCCTGTTCCAGCTGGCTCTGGGAAGCGCCGCTCTCGCTGGCAAGGGCGCGGACCGCTTCGGGCAGGCTGCCGCCGAACAGGGTGTCCATCCGCTGGCGCATGGCCGCAACGCAATAGGCCCGGCGGGTGACCGTGGGCAGATAGGTGTTCTGGCTCCCCGCCTTGCCGCCCTTGACCCAGCCCTTTTCCTCCAGACGGTACAAAAAGTTGAGCACCGTGGCCGGAGCCCAGCCGGTGGCGGTCAGCTGTTCGCTGATATCCCGCCGGGTGGCCGGGGCGGGGCAGTCCCAGAGCGCCAGCAGCACCTGCTCCTCGGCGGCAGAGAGTGGTTTCAGTCTGTCTGAAAGTCCGTACACCGGTTTCACCTCCAATTTTTTGCTTTTACATTTGTCTTATTTTAGCACGATTATACCACACCCGGCACAAACAGGCAAGCAGTAAAAGTGAGGGGCCATGCGGTAAAACCAGCATATTTTTACATTTGTCTTAAAAAGTGTTCTTTGTCTAAGGACAGTTGTGTGTTTTGTGCGCTCAAGGCAGGCAGAGCAGTCCCATCTTTGTGCAAAGAGGCTCTTGTTTTTGCACCCCCGGAACCGGTATACTACGGACAAATCAAGCACACACCTGCCGCAGATGAGAGCGGCGGTACGGATAGGAAAGGGAGAGTTCCATATGGCACGAGTATACAACTTCAGCGCAGGCCCCAGCATGTTACCGGAAAAGGTGCTCCGTCAGGCACAGGCAGAGCTGCTGGAATACGGCGATTCCGGCCAGAGCGTGATGGAGATGAGCCACCGCAGCAAGTGGTTCGATGCCATTATCACTGAAACCGAAGCCACCCTGCGCCGGGTGATGAACATCCCTGACAACTACAAGGTCGGTTTCTTCCAGGGCGGTGCCACCCAGCAGTTTGCCATGGTGCCCCTGAACTTTATGACCACCGGCAAGGCTGATTATCTGGTCACCGGCAATTTCTCGAACCTGGCTGCCAAGGAGGCCGCCAAGTTCGGCGAGGTGAAGATCGTTGCTTCCAGCAAGGACAAGAACTTCACCTACATCCCCGATGTCAACGCCATCGACTACGACAAGGACGCAAGCTACATCCACATCTGCCAGAACAACACCATCTTCGGCACCCAGTACGTTGAGGTACCTCAGGTGGAGGGTGTGCCGCTGGTGGCAGACATGAGCTCGATGATCCTCTCCAAACCTGTGGACGTGAGCAAGTACGGCTGCATCTACTTTGGCGTGCAGAAGAACGTAGCCCCCGCCGGCATGGCCATTGCCATTGTCCGGGACGACCTGCTGGGCCACGCCGCCGACACTGTGCCCACCATGATGAACTACACCACCCTGCTGGCCAAGGACAGCATGTACAACACGCCCCCCTGCTGGTGCATCTACATGACCGGTCTGGTGCTCAAGTATCTGGAAAACGACATCGGCGGTCTGGAAAACATGCAGAAGATCAACGAAGCCAAGGCCAAGATCCTGTACGATTATCTGGACGGTCAGGAGTTCTTCCACAACCCTGTGGAGCACCGCTACCGCAGCACGATGAATGTCACCTTTACCAGCCCCGACCCCGACATGGACAAGAAGTTCTGCGCCGAAGCCGCCGAAGCCGGTTTTGTCAACCTGAAGGGCCACCGTCTGGTGGGCGGTATGCGCGCTTCCATTTATAATGCAATGCCCACCGAAGGCGTAGAGAAGCTGGTGGACTTCATGGAGAAATTCCGCAAGGCAAATGCCTGATTTGTGTATAGGAGATAGGAAAGTATGTTTACGATCAAGACCCTGAACGCCATCAGCCCGGTGGGCCTGGCAAAGCTGAACAAGAACCTGTTTGATGTTTCGGTGGACACCGATGTCCCCGATGGCATTCTGGTGCGCAGCGCTGACCTGCTGAACACCACCTTCAACGACAACCTGCTGGCCATTGCCCGTGCTGGTGCCGGTGTGAACAATATCCCGCTGGATCGCTGCTCGGAGCAGGGCATCGTGGTGTTCAATACCCCCGGTGCCAACGCCAACGCCGTGGCTGAGCTGGTCATTGGGATGCTGATCGCAGGCAGCCGCAATGTGGCCGCCGCCGCCCAGTGGTGCCAGGGCCTGACCGGCGACCCCGCCATGGCCAAGACCGTGGAAAAGGGCAAGAAAAAGTTTGTGGGCAACGAGATCAAGGGCAAGACGCTGGGTGTCATCGGTCTGGGTGCCATCGGTTCCCGGGTGGCCAACTGCGCCATTGAGCTGGGCATGGAGGTCTACGGCTACGACCCCTACATCTCTATTGATGCCGCCTGGAACCTTTCCAGCCAGGTACACCACTGCGTGAACCTGAACGACATGCTCCCTCTGTGCGACTACATCACCCTCCATGTTCCTTACCTGCCCACCACCAAGGATACCATCAACGCCCAGACCCTGGCCCTGTGCAAGGACGGCGTGAAGATCCTGAACTACGCCCGCGGTGAGCTGGTGAACACCGCAGCCCTGCTGGAGGCCATGGAGACGGGCAAGGTCTCCGGCTACATGACCGACTTCCCCACTGAGGCCATTCTGGGCAAGCCCGGCATCGTCTGCACCCCGCATCTGGGTGCTTCCACGCCGGAGGCCGAGGACAACTGTGCCGCAATGGCCGCGCAGGAGATCAGCGATTACCTCAAGAACGGCAACATCACCCACTCGGTGAACATGCCCGAAGTGCATCAGCCCCGTGCAGGCGGCAAGCGCATCTGCATCATCCACAAGAACGAGCCCGGCATGATCAGCCAGATCACCGCCCTGACCACCGAGGCCGGCCTGAACATCGAAAACATGGTGAACAAGAGCAAGAAGAACATGGCCTACACCATGCTGGATGCTACCGGTGCTGTGGACAAGAAGCTGGCCGAAAAGCTGGCTGCCATCCCCGCCGTGATCCGGGTGCGCATCCTGTAAAGCAAAACGATTTTTATTTTAGCAGCCCGGAAAAATCTGCGGATTTTTCCGGGTTGCTTTTTCACCGAGAAGGGCCGTGACGGCAAACTGCATTTCCAAACCAGGACTTTTTACAAGCCGGAAATTCTTTCTCGTCCCATCTGCCGGTTAGTTTCCATTTACAAACTGTAGTTTGTCTCAAAAAACGCGTTAAAGATAGCTTTTTCTAACTACACATCGTAAAAAGTTTACATGTATTAACATTCAAGAAAAAGCTTGAAAATGGTAAATTCTGTGCTACAATAGGCTCGACAGAAGGGAAATGTCCACCCTGTTCTCCGGCTTTTGGGCCGGTATATTCATCTTACAGGTCCTGCGGTGCAGGGCCTCTGACAGGAAATAGAAAAGGTAGGGAAGTTACTATGGATATCAAGAAGATTGCACTGTTCGCCGCCGGCACTCTGTTCGGTTCTGCCGGTTTCAAGCTGCTGTCCAGCAAGGACGCCAAGAAGGTCTATACCCAGACCATCGCTGCCGTGCTGCGCATGAAGGACTCCACCATGGAGACTGTCAGCAAGGTGCAGGAGCAGGCCGGTGACATTCTGGCCGATGCAAAGGCCATCAACGAGGCTCGTGCTGTTGAAGCCGAGGCTACTGTGATCGAGGATGCCGCCGAGGAGACCACCGAAGAGACCGCTGAGTAATTTTCGGTTCGTAAAGCACTGAAAGCCCCAACGTGGCTTTCGAGCCGCCTTCGGGCGGCTCTTTTTTGTGAGAGTGGGGCCGCAGGCGTGCAGGGTATAGCAGCCTGACGCTGCGGCAAAAAGATAGAGAAGGATATTTGATATATGAAATGTACCATTCTGCATGAAGGCAAGGGCCGGATGCGCGTGCATGTGGAAAAAGTCCGCATGACCCTGCACCGTGCCGATGTGCTGGAAGCATATCTGAACCACCATGATGCCATTGTCCATGCCGCCGTTTACGAGCGCACCGGCGATGTGGTCATCACCTATACCGGCAGACGTTCCGCTGCTATCGCTGTTCTGGCGGGCTACAAGTTCGATGTGGCCGAGTATGACGCTCTGGTCACCTCCGCCGACAGCCGCAGGCTGAACCGGGAATATCAGGATAAAATGTTCGATCTGGTGGCAGGCCGCTGCCTGCGCAAGCTGTTCCTGCCCGCACCCCTTGACGCTGCCTACACCGCCTTCCGCTCCATCCGCTTTCTCTGGAAGGGTGTGCGCTGCGTGCTGAGCCGCAGGCTGGAAGTGGAGGTGCTGGACGCTTTGTCCATCGGCGTCTCGCTGCTGCGCGGCGACTTTGGCACCGCCGGTTCTGTCATGTTCCTGTTGAATCTGGGTTCTCTGCTGGAAGAGTGGACCCGCAAGAAGAGTCTGGACGATCTGGCCCGCAGCATGGCCCTGAACGTGGACAAGGTGTGGGTGCGCAGTCAGGGCACCGAAGTGCTGGTGCCTCTGACCAAAGTACGCTCCGGCGATGAGGTGATCGTGCGCAGCGGCAACATGATCCCGCTGGACGGCACCGTGCTGGAAGGCGAAGCCATGGTGAATCAGGCTGCCCTGACCGGCGAAGCTATGCCGGTGCGCAAGGCAGAGGGGTCCACCCTCTATGCCGGCACCGTTGTGGAGGAGGGCGAGTGCGTCTTTATCGCCAAGGCCGAGGGCGGTTCCAACCGCTACGACAAGATCGTGGCCATGATCGAGGAATCCGAAAAGCTCAAGTCCAGCACCGAGAACCGCGCGCTGGTGCTGGCCGACAAGCTGGTGCCATGGTGTCTGGGCGCAACGGTGGTCACCTATCT
>OHQT01001056.1_pt1 | contig 11695 bp, 10 predicted proteins | sample 1578221 | NCBI WGS metagenome assembly OHQT01 (sample SAMEA3879547, study PRJEB24766) | human gut metagenome | biome: human-associated habitat; feature: feces | place: USA | collected 1985/1987
TCCAGAGCTTCTGTCATCAGTTCTTCCTGCAGCGTTGACAGTTCATGAAACAATTCTTCCGCAGAGCCACAATGCATACACTTTTCTTCAAATATAGTGGGAGATGTAGCTCTTACACGCACAATAAAAAATCTTCCTGCTGACAGCACCGTTTCCTGAATTTCCCGTCCTCTGACATCCGGTACACTCATCACCGCATTTTTCAGTTCTTCTCCGCACTTGCTGGCTTCTGCCGGATCCAGAACTTCTATGGCATGTTCCATTTCTTTACAATATCGATCCAGAATATCCTGCATTGGTAATCCGGATGCCGGAGGTACTTCTTCCAGAAGTCTTCCCCAGCCTTCCACGATCCTCTCCCGAATCGCAAGCTCTGCTTTTCTTATGGATGCGGTCAATTGTTCCGCATCCACTGTCACACCGCCAATGGCAAGTGAAAATCTTACCGGTCCCAACATGGAACGGTTCGCTTCCAGTTGTCGCAAAAATTCCAAAAGCAAAGTTCTTATTTTATCCGTATCTTCTTTTATAAAATTAAGAATACCATACCCGGAATCTTTCACATAATCAAAAAGGCAGTCATTACAGTTTTTTGACAGGCAATGATAGAACAACTCTTTCGTTTTTTCACAGATCACAGTCTGTGCTGCCTTACTCATTTGTTCCGGATCATATCCTGCTTTCACCACTATGGCCTGATAACAATCAGCTTCCGCCTTAAAATAATAGTTCTCCTGCAGCTGCACTGCGGTTGGATTATAGGCATCTTCTACAAGATCCTTCAGCAACGCATATCTGAGGCGATTTACATCGCTCTCACTGACTCTCCGCTCAGCCATTTCCATACCCTGGGCAGATTTCTTTGCATCCAGCCGCTCACCAATTTTTCGCAGTGTTTCGTTCAATTCGTCCTGTTTAATAGGTTTTAAAAGGTAACTTCCCACACCAAGGGAAAGCGCATTTCGTGCATACTCGAAATGTGCATATCCACTGATAATGATGATTTCCAGTTCCGGACATATCTTTTTTGCATTTTTTATCAGCTCCAGCCCGTCCATTCCCGGCATGCGAATATCCGTGATCAGAATGTCCGGTCTATATTGCTGCAGCATATCCAGTGCCTGTATGGCATTTTCTGCCTGTGCCGCCATCTGCATTCCCAGTTTGTCCCACTCGACCAATGCCTGGACAAGCTTGCAGATCAGCTTCTCGTCATCTACGATCATTACCTTCCACATAATTTTAGCCTCATTATTAGCCTTTTTTCCATAAATATAGATTTATTTTAGCACTCGTTTAAATGCAATTCAACAGGAATATCCCATATTTCCGGATATTCCTGTTGAATTTTTATATTTATGGAAGAGAAAAGATTTTGCTTACTGCTGTTTGGTCAGAACAGATACTCCTGTATCGGTTACAGCACCACCGAGACTTTCACCATTGATGGCTTTTACAGCTGCTTTTACACCTTCATAACCCATAACATCGGGATTCTGAGCCATGGTACACAGCAGATATCCGTCATCGATCAGACCCAGGATAGCATCAGACTTATCAAAGCCTACACCGATTACGTTATCCTTACCGGAAGCCTTGATGGCGTTACCGGCGCCGGTGGTGGAACCTTCGTTACATCCGAAGATACCTACAACGCCCTGGGTAATATAGTTCTCTGCAATACTTTGGGATTTTGCTGCATCGCCTTCGCCGTACTGAGTCTCCAGAAGTTCGAAATCAGTTCCTTCAAATGCAGAACGGAAACCTTCTTCTCTCATAACGCAGGAATCGGTTGCTGCATTTACATTGATGATACCAATGGAACCACTGGTGACACCTGCATCTGCCAATGCTTTCTTCATCTCTTCACCTGCTGTCTTACCTGCAGCATTGTTGTCGGTAGAGAAAGTAGCTTCTGCGGATACGTTCGCAGGGGAATCTACGTAAATCAGCTTAACGCCTGCATCTGATGCCTCTCTCAGTGCGGAAGAAATCGCATCGGGACCGTTTGCTGCTACGATGATAGCCTGTGCACCTGCACTGACTGCGTTGTTTACACACTCGATCTGCTGAGCATCATCCTTGGTATTGGGAGCCATAAACTGAACTGTTACACCCAGCTCTGCTGCTGCCTTCTGTGCGCCCTCATTCAGAGTTACCCAGTGCTGATCCAGAGAATCCATGGTGATCAGAGCGATCAGAGTGGTTCCTGCGTCTGTTGCAGTTGAAGCCTGCTCTGTGGTGGTGGATGCTGCCGCACTGTTCTGTGCCTCACCGGTGGCTGCGGTTCCTGCGTTGTTGCTGCTGCCACATCCGGTCAGCATTGCTGTTGTCATGCATAATGCACAAGCTACTGATAATACCTTTTTCATTTTGTAAACCCTCCTTAAAAGTGTTCATTGATTTATCTTAGCATCTTAATTGATGTCTAATTCTTAGCCGGTTTCTTCTTAAATACACCATTCCTTACAACAACATCCAGAAGTACTGCAAACACTACGATGATACCGATAACCAGTCTCTGGATACCTACCTGGGCGCCAATCATATTCAGGCCATTCTCCAGTGTCTGCCATACGGAAGCACCTGCCAGAGTTCCCAACAGCAATCCGGTTCCTCCCAAAGGAGAAATACCACCGATAACGCCTGCGGCTACCGCATACATCTCGTACATGTTACCGGCTTCCATGTTACCCATTCCGGCCTGACCGCAGAGGATCAATCCTACCACAAAAGAACAGAATGCACTGACCAGATAGGTCTTGGTGGTGGTCTTTACTACGCTGACGCCGGACAGCTTTGCTGCATCCACATTGGAACCGATGGCATAAATATGTCTGCCGGTACGTGTTTTGGACAGTAGAAAGAAGAATACGATAAAGATAATAATTGCAATCCAGAAAGTATTGTAAACGCCCAATGTTTTACCATAGTAGAAAACATTCTGGAAAGTCTCTCCGGCATCTTTGCCGACACCGGATGCGATGGCATCCGTATTACGGTTGCCGTTTACCATGTAAGCAACACCTCTTGCTACAAACATGGTTCCCAGAGTAGCAATGAAGGGAGGCAGTTTCCACTTACCTACCAGAATACCATTCAGTACCCCGATGATCATGCAACATACAAAAGTAATCAGGATAGCTACTACAGGGTTCACACCCATGGTCATCAGTGTTGCTGCGATCATGGCACTCATACCTACCACAGATCCAATGGACAGATCGATATTACCGGTGATCAGCACATAACTCTGACCAATACCAATGATCAGATACTTTGACATGGATCGTAACAGGTTCATTACATTCTGACCGGAAAATACGGCCGGATTTATAATACCAAAAGCGATATAGATGATGATCAGACCGGCAAAAGCGGTAAGGGCTCCTCCCATTCCTCTGATCGCAAAAATTCTTTTCAACGGACTTTGCTTTTTCATAATGATATTTTCACCTTTCTTATGGTTATAATTTAAGCGTTAGCTGCGATCTTCTTCTCGAACTGGGTTGCCAGGGTCAGGATCTCATTCTGCGTTGTGTTTCTGGCATCCAATTCCCCAGTAATCCTTCCATCACACATTACAATGATACGATCGGCTATTCCCATGACTTCCGGCATCTCCGAAGATACGAACATTACGGCAATTCCCTGTTTTTTCAGTTCGTTCATGAGGTTATAGATTTCAACCTTTGCTGCCACGTCGATTCCTCTGGTGGGTTCATCGAAGATAACGACTTTTGAATTCCGTGCCAGCCATTTTCCTACGACTACCTTTTGCTGATTACCACCAGATAAGTTACCGGCATTGATGTCCACGTTCGGTGTTTTGATCTTCAGGTTTTCTACTGCCTCGTCACACATCTGATCTTCCTTCTTGCTGCTGACTACTCCCAGTTTGTTGCAGAGAATATCCAGATTAGGTAATGCAATATTGTGCCGGATGCTCAATTTGGTACACAATCCATCCTTTTTCCGGTCTTCCGGTGCCAGTACGATTCCTGCGCGGATTGCATCATTGGGATTTGTAATTTTTAATGTTTTCCCTTCCAGAATGATCTCTCCGCTGTCCTTTGGATCCACTCCGAAGATTGCTCTTGTCGTTTCTGTTCTTCCAGCACCCATCAGTCCGGCAAAGCCCACGATCTCGCCTTCATACAATGCGAAATTGATATCCCGCACCATGCGACCTGCGTTTAATCCCTTGACTTCCAGAATCTTTTCCCCTTTTTTACACGACTCTCTCGGGAACTGTTCCTTGATCTCTCGTCCTACCATATTGGCTATAATCTGGTCCATCGTGGTATCTTTGAAATTCATGGAAGTAATATACTGTCCGTCTCTCATGATGGTCACACGGTCTACAATATGCTGAAGCTCTTCCAGTCTGTGGGATATGTATACAATACCGCATCCCTTGGATCGCAGATCCTTAATAATGCGGAACAGATCATCTATTTCCTTTGCTGTCAGTGCGGATGTGGGTTCATCCATGATCAGGATTCTCGCATTGACCGACAATGCTTTGGCAATTTCGACCATCTGCTGTTTGGATACCGGCAGTTCTCCCACGACCTGCTTCGGGTCAATATCGATTTTCAGATCATTTAATATCCGGGAGGCTTCCGCTTCCATATCACCGTTTGCCAATACAATACCTTTTGTCTTCTCCCTGCCTAAGAACATGTTCTCTGCTACGGACAGGTGCTTACACATATTCAGTTCCTGATGGATAATAGCAACTCCGGCTTCCTGTGCCTGTTTCGGTGTCAGATCCCCATACTCCTTGCCAAAGATTTCCAGGCTTCCACTGTCTCTGGTATACACACCGCTCAGAATCTTCATCAGCGTACTCTTGCCGGCGCCATTCTCTCCCAACAGGGCCATGACTTCTCCGGATCGCAATTCAAACTGTACATGATCCAGTGCTTTTACTCCCGGGAAGCTTTTGCATATATCCTTCATGGATACTATGACTTCTTTTTCACTCATACCTTCTCTTCGTCCTTCCCTTCCATTAATAAATAGGCTAATTTTAGCTGTTTTTTGCGTTCCCCTTAACTTTATGTTAACAGTATAGCAAAAGCCCCCTTCAAAGATAAGGGGACTATCTTTCTTATTGAAGGGGGTTTTTTATGCACTATGAATATGAAATTCTAAATTACACCTTTGTACCTATACAAGTTTACGATTCTGTTTTTGTTTCTCTTCTTTTTATATCGGCAGTTTGTATACCAGTTTTTCTTTCCAGCTCTTCCATCATGACATTGCTGTTACGAAAGACACATAAAATCACTCCCACCATCAGGGAATTGGCCAGACAGTTCCCCAGCCCATAAGCCAGAAATGGAATGGATATGGTGTAGTAAATGCCAAATCCAAAATTCACCAGAACCGCATTGACGATCCGAAGCATGATGCTCAGACTGCACACACTGCCCAACAGCAATGCCGCACGATTACTCTGACGCAGAGCGACACGGAGTGCATAAAGCGCAAAAGCAAACAGTGCCACGATCACCAATACTCCCACAATGATACCAAACCACAGGAAAATGCTGTGAATAATGTAGGTTGTACAGCTCTCCTGTGACAGGGACCATGTCCCGTTATTTTGATCTGAGGTAAAAAGTAATGCCTCACTGATCTTTCCCCCACCCAACAATGAAAAGCCATGCTGTTCCTGCTGAATATTGCTGGCAATATAACCGGTCTCCCCTTTTCCCATCCGGTAAACCATCCGCCGCCAAATAGAGTAATCTCTTTTTTCCCGGCAGAATGCCCCGTTTGATGGCAAGGAACAAAATTACGATAGATAACAAGAAAGCTTCCATCATACCGGCAGAGCAGGTAATATCCTGCGATAACAGCAGCACCGCTGCCAGATACACCGCATCCAGAATCAGGATTACCTTCCAGCTTAAGGTTCGCATGCGATACAAAAGCAAGGCATACAGAACCGGAAGAAACATCCACAGCAGATAGACAGCTTCGTATCTGTCATGATAACTGCCACTCCACATATGTGTCCCCAGCATACTGCCTGCCAGCCCTGCAGCTATAAAAAGCGCCGTCAGCCCATAGCTGAAACGTACCAATTTCATATAGTTTCCATAGAGAAGTCCGAGAATCAGCAACAGTCCGATTCCGTTATACAGGATCGTATTACGCAGATAATTTTCCGCTCCCACCGTCTCCATATGGGAAAACAAGATTCCCTGCATGACAATTCCCACCAGTGTCAGTATCACCGTGATGCCAAACAACACTGTCGGAAACTTCGGCCTGTGGATCCGGTTCAATTCCCTGCCGGTCTGCAGCGGATCCCCCATCTGGCGTACCGCTTCCTGTGCGGCTGCCAGGGTGTCATTCCCTCCCGGTGATAGTCCTCCGTCTGTTCCTCAATGTGATTGCCAATCTCCCTGCGGATTGCGCATCTGGCATGGGGATTCTCGATCTGTTCTCCTATGGCATCCAGATAATCCCGGATGCTTCCGGCATTCCGCCAATCCGTATTCTCTTCCACCGCCGGTTGTTCTGCCTCCTCATGCGCTGCCAGCACTACCCTTTTTTCTTCCTTTCCCATAATCAGCACCCTCTCTGAAGACTCAACACTCCGGAAACTGCAGTCTGGTATTCCTGCCATTCCTTCTTCTTTTCTTCCGCATGCTTTTTTCCTGCAGGAGTCAGCTGGTAGTATTTTCTCGTCTTGCCGGAAGTATTGTCCTCGTAAGACACCACATCTCCACGGCTCTCCAGCGAGTGCAGCAGAGGATACAGTGTCCCGGCCTTTAGTTCGAAGACATTGTTAGATCTCTCTCGCAGTGCCTCAATCATCTCATAGCCATACATGTCCTTGGTCTCCAATAGACGCAGGATCATCATTGCCATACTTCCCTGTACCAGATTCCTATCGATTGCCATATGTATACGCTCCTCTCTATATGGGCTTTCTACACACAATATATATCGTCAGTCTATATATGCCAAGGAAATTATTCTCACTTCTCTTTTGTGCTTTCTTTCGCACGGTATCGTATGCTATACTGTTCCCAGATATTTTCTTGATCATTTCTACAAAACCCAACATTATATAAAATAAAGGAGGTATACAATGAAAAAAATATGGATCGTCGGTTCCCTCGGTCACATGGGGCAGGCGTTGATCAGGTTGTTAGACATGATGGAATATGAATTATACGAGACCGACAAGGATGAGCTGGATATCACGGATGAACATGCAGTTTCCCTGTTCATGCACCGGAATCGTCCCGATGTCGTCATCAACTGTGCAGGATATCATCCTTCCGCCGGTGCAGCGCAGTCGGAGACAGATATGGCTTACAAGGTAAACGCCGTAGGTGCGAGAAATCTGGCGCAGTCTGCGGAGAGCATTCAGGCAAAGCTCATCCAGATTTCTACGGATGATGTATTTTCCAGCGCATCCGACACACCCTATAATGAGTTCGATGATGTAAATCCCGTGGGGCTGTTTGCGAAATCCAAATATGCCGGAGAGAAATTCGTCATCCAGCTGATGACCCGCTATGTCATTATCCGCAGTTCCTGGATCTATGGCATTGGCAAAGACTTTTTGAATGAAGTACTCGAAGCTGCCGCGGACTCCCAGGTATCTACTATGGAACTGCTAAATAACGACCGTGCGGTACCTACCTCCGCCGCAGAGCTTGCACGCGTGGTAAAATTCTTCATCGACAACGATCATTACGGCATCTATCACGCCGTATGCAGTGGCGGTTCCTGCACACGCCTGGAATTTGCGAAAGAGATCCTGCGTCTCGCCGGAAAAGAGGACCGGCTTACCGTCACAGTAAAAGACGGCACCCCGGAGAAATATTCCGTACTGGATAATATGATGCTGCGTCTCACCGGCATCGAAGAACCCAGTGGCTGGAGAGAGACACTGGCTTCCTACATGAAAGAAACCGGAGGACTGGAATAGTGGAAAAACACAAAAAAGAAAAGAAAAAACTCGGTCTGTCCACCAAAATCTTTATCGCCCTGTTAACCGGTGCGGTATGTGGTGTACTGATCCATTATTATATGCCGGAAGGGTACTTCAGAGATACGATTCTGATCAACGGTATTCTCTATGTACTGGGAAATGGTTTTATCCGCCTGATGCAGATGCTGGTGGTCCCTCTGGTATTCTGCTCCCTGGTCTGCGGCGCAATGGCCATCGGTGATACGAAAACGTTGGGAACTGTGGGTGTGAAAACGATCCTGTTCTATCTGTGCACCACTGCCTTGGCGATCTGCGTGGCACTGGGCATTGCCAGTCTGATCAATCCCGGCGTTGGTTTAAATATTGCGTTGCCGGAGGATGCCACCGAAGTCGCGACCACCCAGGTAGATTTTGCGGAGACGTTGTTGAATATTATTCCGAAAAATATTTTTACCTCTCTGTCCGCCGGAGATATGCTGCCGATCATCTTCTTTGCTTTATTTGTTGGCATTCTTCTGGCTGCCATGGGCAACCGGGTCTCCACTGTGGCGAACTTTTTCAGTCAGTTCAATGACATTATGATGGAAATGACGATTGCAGTCATGAAAGCTGCCCCTGTCGGTGTCTTCTGCCTGATTGCGAAGACCTTCGCAGGCATCGGCTTCGACGCTTTTGTGCCTATGCTGAAATATATGGGAAGTGTCATTCTGGCGCTGGCAGTACAGTGTTTCGTGGTATATCAGGTCATGCTGTTTGTGTTCACCCGCTTGAATCCTTTTAAGTTCATTAAAAAGTTCTTCCCGGTTATGACCTTTGCCTTCTCCACTTCCACCAGTAATGCGACGATCCCTCTGTCTATCGACACCCTGTATAAAAAAATCGGTGTCTCCAAACAGATTTCGTCCTTTACGATTCCTCTGGGTGCCACCATTAACATGGACGGTACTTCCATCATGCAGGGCGTAGCAGTTGTTTTCATAGCACAGGCTTACGGTATTCCTCTGACCCCGGCTGCCATTGCTACTGTCATTGCCACCGCGACGATCGCTTCCATCGGTACTGCCGGTGTCCCCAGTGTCGGTCTGGTCACCCTGTCCATGGTACTGACCTCTGTAGGACTGCCTACCGAGGGCATTGCACTGATCATGGGTATCGACCGTATCCTGGATATGCTGCGTACCGCTGTCAATATCACCGGTGATGCCGTATGTACCACTATCGTGGCTAAGCAGCAGGGTGCCTTTAACGAGAATACTTTCCGGGCAGATAACTGATCACCTGTTTACAGCTTTCCAGATGGCTGTCACCGTATAAAAAAAAGAGTGAAACATTCTGTCTTGTGCTCAAGTGCACCGTCAGAAGTTTCACTTTTTTATAGCTCGCAGCTATTCTATTTCAGTTTATTGAGTTTTGCCCGGTTGGCAATAACGATCAGCCGCATATCCTGTGTCAGAGGTTCTTCCGGATCGATATTGGTATTTACATTTTTTCCTTCGATGATCGCCACCACGTTAATGGAATATTTTTTCCGCAGATTCAGCTCGATCAGGTTCTTCCCGATCCACTGCTGTTTGACTTCCATTTCCACCATAGACACATCCTGGGACAATTCGATAATGTCCATGAAACCGGAGCTTAACAGATTTTTGGCCAGATGGATCCCTGACTCACTCTCGGGGAATACTACACGGTCTGCTCCTACTTTCGTAAGGATCTTGCAGTTTATCTCAGTGGCGCATTTGGCGATAACGGTCTTTACGCCCAGTTCTTTACACAGCATGGTTGCCATAACACTGGCTTCCAGATGATTTGCCATGGTCACGATGACCACATCAATATTCGCAATACCGATCTGTCTCAACGCTTCCGGATCTGTAACATCCGCACATTTACAGTATGGAATCTCTGAAATTGCCGCATTGACAACTGCCTCTCTGTTGTCCACCGCTACCACCTCTGCGCCGTTCTCTGCCAACTCCTTCGCCACACCTCTTCCATATCTTCCAAGTCCAAATACTGCATAGGTCTGATTGATTTCCATAGTCTCTTCCTTCCTGTTGCTTCGATCTGCTTTATCCGACGCTGATCTCTTCTGTCGGGTTCTTCACAATATTTTTGTTCTTTTTCTGCGTGCTGAATGCCACTACCAGCGATATGGGGCCGACTCTTCCCAGATACATGGTCACGATAATAATCAGTTTTCCCCAAAGATTCAGCATGGAAGTCAGGTTCCTGCTTAATCCCACAGTAGCTGTAGCACTCACTGTTTCATACACAATATCGATCACATCCGCATCTGTCACTGCAGATAAAAGAATCGTGGACAATGACGCAATGATAAAAAACATACCTACAACTGCTACCGATTTATTCACTGCCTGCTTCGGAATATTTCTCCCAAAAAGCTCTGCATCCTCCTTATTCCCTATAGTGGCAAACATAGATACCAGCAGCACTGCGATCGTAACTGTCTTCATTCCTCCTGCGGTTCCCACCGGAGAGCCGCCGATCAGCATCAAAAGCACCGAAATGATCGCAGAGGTATTGGTCAGATCCTCTTGTGGAATTGTGGCAAAACCTGCGGTTCGCGTAGTTACTGCCTGGAACAGGGATGCCCAGATCCGTTGCGGCACCGTGTAATCCTGCATCGTCAGAGGATTATTGTATTCAAAAATATAAAATACCGCCGCTCCCACTACAATAAGTATTCCTGTCACCGTGAGTGCTATTTTACTGTGAAGCGTCAGCAGTCGGAAACATTTCAGCTTCTGGCTCCGGATATTTTTCAAAACCCGCAGTACATCCCACCAGACAATATAGCCTAAGCCTCCTAATATGATCAACAGCATCGTGACCAGATTGACCATGGGCTGAAATACATAGCCGCACAGACTGTCTTCCGCCATAATATCCATTCCGGCGTTGCAGAAGGCAGATACGGCATTAAAAATCGAAATCCATATGCCTCTGAGTCCGTATCCCGGCACAAATACTGTCATGTACAAAAGAGCTCCGCATCCCTCCACCACCAGAGTACCTATGAGAACCTTGCGGAGGAATTTCACGATTCCGGAGATATTATTCAGATTAAATACATCCTGCAGCATCCACCGGTTACCCAGTCCCAGTCGTCTGTGCAGTCCCATCATCACACCGTACATGACCGTAATGACTCCCAGACCTCCCAACTGGATCAGAAACAGGATCACGATCTGTCCCCAGACGCTCCAGGTGGAATATGTGGGAACCGTCACCAGACCGGTCACACATATGGATGTGGTAGCCGTAAATAAAGCATCTATATAAGGAACCGCTTCTCCGGTAGCTGAACTGATGGGTAATGCCAGCAGGAAGCTACCCACTAATATGGCACACAGAAAGCTAAGCATGATCTTCTGTGTCGTAGACAACTGTATTATTTTTTTACTGTTCATAACACACTCCATTCCGCCGATGCTTTATCTCATCAGTGGAATCGCTAATCAAATTTCACGGGTGCAATCCGCAATGCTATGATTATAACACACTTTTAGATAAAAAACTCCTATTGGAGACAGTTTGTTGCTGTATCCATCATAGGAGTTCTCTTCTGATCTTATTTTTCTTCTTTTATACTTTAAATCGGTAGCCCACACCCCAGATGGTCTCGATATACTGAGGCTTTGCAGTATCTTTTTCGATCTTCTCACGGATCTTCTTGATATGCACTGTGACGGTGGCAATATCACC
>OHQT01001069.1_pt1 | contig 11545 bp, 9 predicted proteins | sample 1578221 | NCBI WGS metagenome assembly OHQT01 (sample SAMEA3879547, study PRJEB24766) | human gut metagenome | biome: human-associated habitat; feature: feces | place: USA | collected 1985/1987
AGTAGGTGCACAGCTTCTCTCTGCCGATGCCCACGGACTCAATCATATCATCCAATCTCTGAAACTGCAATGTGGTGAACTTCAGCTGTTTGCAGATCCGTCCTACCATCTCCTCGTATTCCGGAGTATCGGGATTCACATAGTTCTTCAGATCGATTTCTCTGCCCTCCTGCTCAATCTCCTTGATCACACGGCGGGTGATCAGATCCATCTCGGAAGAAGATCTGGAAAAGTTCAGGTACTTGCAGCCATATAACAGAGGCGGACAGGCCGGACGGATATGTACTTCCTTTGCACCGCTCTGGTACAGGAATTCCGTGGTCTCTCTTAACTGTGTGCCGCGGACAATAGAATCGTCGATCAACAACAGACTCTGATCCTGGATCAGATCATGTACCGGGATCAGTTTCATCTTTGCGATCAGATTTCTCTGGGTCTGGATCGTCGGCATAAAGGATCTGGGCCAGGTGGGGGTATACTTAATAAACGGACGGGAAAAAGGAATTCCCGAACGGTTGGCATATCCCACTGCATGAGCGGTACCGGAATCCGGCACTCCTGCTACGATATCCGGTTTTACATTATCACGCTCCGCCAGCTTGGCACCGCATTGATAACGCATCTTCTCTACACTGATGCCTTCATAGGATGAGGACGGATATCCGTAATAGACCCACAAAAACGTACAGATCTTCATATCCTTACCGGGCTTCACCAGGGTTCGTACACCTTCCGGTGTCACCACGGCGATCTCTCCCGGTCCCAGCTCTCTCACGGGCTGGTATCCCAGATTCAGATAAGCGAAGCTCTCAAAGGAGACGCAATAAGCCCCCTCCTTTTTGCCTACTGCCACCGGAGTACGGCCCATCTTATCTCTGGCCGCATAGATTCCCTTGGGTGTCATGATCAGTAAGGTCATGGAACCGTCGATGATCTCCTGGGCGTACTGAATGCCCTCCACCAGATTGTCCTTCTGGTTGACAATGGCCGCCACCAGCTCCGTGGCATTGATGTCACCGCCGCTCATCTCCAGGAAATGAGAATGTCCCTTCGCAAACAGATCCTTGATGATGGCATCCGTATTGTTGATCTTGCCCACGGTGGTAATAGCATAAGTTCCGTGATGGGAACGCACCATCAGCGGCTGGGGCTCAAAATCGGAAATACAGCCGATGCCCAGATGTCCGTGCATCTCATTGACATCCTTGTCGAACTTCGTACGGAACGGTGCATTCTCTATGTTGTGAATGGCTCTGTTGTAACCTTCTTCTTTGCTGTAGACTGCCATGCCGGCACGTCTGGTTCCCAGATGGGAATGATAATCCGTTCCAAAGAACAGATCAAACACACAGTCTTCTTTTGCTGCGACTCCAAAAAATCCACCCATTTTCGGCTCCTGCTTTCTTATCATTCTGTAACGATTCAGAGCCATGTAAACATCAAAAGATCACCGATGAATGAGGTTCTGAATAGTTTTCGTTTCCACAAATTACTTCAGCAGAAAACGTTTATACGTTGATCTCGGCCTTTACACCCAGTAAGTCCTTGTTGGCCTCTAAGATCGGGCTGATCACATTTTTCAGGAAAGCTTCCACCTGCTCTTTGGAACGTCCGATATACTTGGACGGATCCATGGATGCTTTCAGTTCCTCCAGTCCCATGGGGAATGCGGGATCTGCGGCGATCAGCTCCAGGAGGTTATTCTCTTTTCCTTCTACCTTCACATTGCGTCCGGCCTCCATGGAAAGCTCACGGATACGCTCATGCAGTTCCTGACGGTTGCCGCCTAACTTTACGGCATCCATCATAATATTCTCGGTAGCCATGAAAGGAAGCTCGCTCATCATGTGCTTTTCAATTACCTTCGGATATACTACCAGTCCGTCTACCACATTCAGGCACAGATCCAGAATACCATCGATGGCAAGAAAGCCTTCGGGAATAGACAGTCTCTTGTTGGCGGAATCGTCCAGCGTTCTCTCGAACCACTGGGTTGCGGAAGTAATGGCGGGATTCAGCGCATCCACCATCACATAACGGGACAGGGAAGCAATACGCTCACTTCTCATAGGATTACGCTTGTAAGCCATAGCTGATGAACCAATCTGGTTCTTCTCAAATGGCTCCTCTATCTGCTTTAAGTGCTGGAGAAGTCTGATATCATTTGAGAACTTGTGTGCACTCTGTGCGATGCCTGAGAGCACATTAAGAACTCTTGAGTCGACCTTTCTTGAATATGTCTGGCCTGATACAGGATAGCACTCAGCAAATCCCATCTTCTCAGCGATCTTTCCATCTATCTTTCTCACTGTCTCGTGATCTCCTCCGAAGAGCTCAAGGAAACTTGCCTGTGTTCCAGTTGTTCCCTTTGATCCGAGAAGCTTCTGCTGGCTGATCATGTACTCTATATCAGAGAGGTCAAGGAGCAGCTCCTGCATCCAGAGTGTTGCACGCTTGCCGACTGTCGTTGGCTGTGCAGGCTGGAAATGTGTAAATGCAAGAGTTGGAAGATCCTTATACTGATCTGCGAACTTTGCCAGCTCATTTATAACATTGATGAGTTTCTTTCTGACAAGCTTTAATGCCTCTGTCATAACGATAACGTCTGTGTTATCGCCTACATAGCAGCTTGTTGCTCCAAGGTGGATTATTCCTGCTGCCTTAGGGCACTGAACACCGTATGCATATACGTGGCTCATTACGTCGTGACGAACCAGCTTTTCTCTCTCTCTGGCAACATCATAGTTGATGTCATCAGCGTGAGCCTTGAGCTCCTCGATCTGCTCATCTGTGATTCTTGGATTGCCGTTCTCGTCCTTGAGACCAAGCTCCTTCTCTGTCTCAGCAAGAGCTATCCACAGCTTTCTCCATGTCTTAAACTTCATATCAGGTGAGAAAATATACTGCATTTCCTTACTAGCGTATCTTTCACACAGTGGGCTTTCGTACTTGTCCTTACTCATGTCTTTACCTCTTTCTTCCTGTAGTCTCCCGCATCTGCCAGCTGACAAATGCTTTTATATCTTATCACACAACTATTATACATGGGTTTCAGATTATTTCCATGCTTTTTTTGCATAAACCAGAAATTCGGAATCAATATCTGCTTTTCCGCTGATATGATTCCGAATTTTTACTTTATTGTCTTCCGACAAGTGCGCACTTTCGTGCGCTATCACCAGGACTCCTCCCGCTTACGCGGGCCCCTCCTCATATCTTGTCTTCCGACAAGTGCGCACTTTCGTGCGCTATCACCAGGACTCCTCCCGCTTATGCGGGCCCCTCCTCATGATATAATATGTGACTCCGATCCTCTCTTGAAATCCTCGTGGTCACCTCTGATGTCCTCTGTAGGCGGTTTCATAGGATATTGGCCGCTGAAGCATCCATGGCAGTACTGTCTTCCGCCTGAGAGCTCCGGAAGTCTCTCCATCTTCAGGTACGCCAGAGAGTCGGCGCCTATGATCTTGCATATATCATCTACAGACCTGTTGTATGCTATGAGCTGTTCTCTGTCCGGAATGTCAGTTCCAAAGTAGCATGGATACAGGAATGGAGGTGAACTGATCCTTACATGGACCTCTGTCGCTCCTGCCTCCCTGAGCATGCCAACTATTCTGTCACTCGTAGTTCCACGAACTATAGAGTCATCTATCATTATGACACGCTTGCCATTTACAGCCTCCTTAAGGACGTTCAGCTTAACACGCACGCTGGACTCTCTCTGGCTCTGCTGTGGCTTTATGAATGTTCTTCCCACATATCCATTCTTGACAAATGCCGTTCCATATGGAATACCCGATTCAAGTGAATAGCCCATGGCCGCTGCATTTCCCGATTCAGGAACGCCAACTACCACATCAGCGTCAACCGGGCTGTCCTTTGCAAGGCATCTTCCGGCTGTGATACGCGAATCGTACACAGACATTCCATCTATGACTGAATCAAGTCTCGCAAAGTATATATACTCAAATATACATCTTGCATGCTGCTCCTGGCACATGTTCTTGTACGACTGGATTCCATACTCAGGTGATATGGTTACAACCTCTCCAGGCTCCACATCCCTGACAAATTCGGCACCTATTGTATCGAGCGCACAGCTCTCAGATGCCAGTATGTATGCGTTATCACGCTTTCCTATACAAAGCGGTCTGAAACCAAATGGATCTCTGGCTCCAATAAGCTTTCTAGGACTCATGATGACAAGTGAATATGATCCCCTTACTTTCTTGAGAGCTCTAGTGACAGCCTCCTCAACGGAACCGCACTTAACTCTCTCCCTGGCTATATGGTAAGCTATTACCTCAGAATCAATTGTAGTCTGGAATATAGCGCCTGTGAGTTCCAGCTCACGTCTAAGCTCAGGAGCATTTACCAGATTGCCGTTGTGTGCAAGTCCCAGAGTTCCCTTTACATAATTGAGAACCAGTGGCTGTGCATTCTCTATAGTGCTGGCACCGGCTGTTGAATATCTCACATGACCCACGCCGATATTTCCCTTTAGCTTGCTCAGTGAATCAGGTGTGTACACCTCATTCACAAGACCCATGCCCTTTAAGGAGCTGACCTTGCCCTTAGGACCAGCAGTGTCTGACACCGCTATACCGCAGCTCTCCTGCCCACGGTGCTGCAATGCAAACAGACCATAATAGATCGTGTTCGCCACATCATTTCCATCGAAATCATAGATACCGAAGACTCCGCACTCCTCGTGCATCTCGTGCATCTCGTCCTCGTCATAATAATGGGATCTTAAACATTCGTTCATAAATATATGCCTCTCATGTTATATTATTGTAACTGTCACGGCCACATAATTCTCATCGTATGTCTGGTAACAGTCATATCTTTCACCACATAAAACTTTATCTGTTTTACCACAACATGTCAACAGATAAATTCTATCATTTTTAGGATTATACCCCACTTTTTTCATGCATTTTCACCAACAGCAGTATGTTTCGCAAGTATTTATCTATTTAAACTTGAGAAAATCCACATCTCTCTGTCACAACCTCGCCTCACCGGTCGCGCTGTGCTTCTCTCCTGAGGGCTATACTTTTATAGGACGATGAATTTAACTGTCCTAAATAAAAAAATACATACGGAAGGAGGTAAAAAGAATGTCAAGGACTTCAAGAATTACGGCACTTTACGAGCGTTTGTCGAGAGATGATGACCTTATGGGCGAGTCAAATTCAATAACTAACCAAAAGAAATACTTGGAAGATTACGCCCGAAAAAACGGTTTTGAAAATATCCGTCATTTTACTGATGATGGTTTTTCGGGTGTAAATTTCAATCGCCCCGGCTTTCAAGCGTTGATTAAGGAAATTGAAGCAGGCAATGTCGGAACATTGATTGTTAAGGATATGAGCCGATTAGGGCGAAACTATCTGCAAGTCGGATTTTATACGGAAATTCTGTTTCCGCAGAAAGATGTCCGTTTTCTTGCAATCAATAACAGCATTGACAGTAACAATGCTTCGGATAATGATTTTGCTCCGTTTTTGAATATTATGAACGAATTTTATGCCAAAGACACGAGCAATAAAATCAAGGCTGTATTTGATGCACGAATGAAAGATGGAAAGCGTTGTAGCGGTTCAATCCCTTATGGGTATAACCGACTGCCGAACGATAAGCAGACGCTTGTTGTTGACCCTGTGGCTTCTGAGGTGGTAAAGCGTATCTTTCTGCTTGCCAACGAGGGCAAAAGTCCACGAGCCATAGCGGAAATACTGACCGAAGAAAAGGTTTTAATTCCTGCCGCATATGCAAAGGAATATCACCCAGAACAGTACAACGGGATTAAGTTTGCAGACCCTTATATTTGGGGCATATCTGCCATTAGAACGATTTTAAGCAGGCAGGAATATCTTGGGCATACTGTTTTGAGAAAGTCGGTCAGCACCAATTTCAAACTGCATAAGAGAAAGACTACCGATGAAGATGAGCAGTATGTGTTTTATAATACCCACGAGCCTATCATATCGCAGGAACTTTGGGACAGCGTTCAGAAGCGAAAGAAACGAGCGAACAGAGCTGCGACAAGAGGAACGCACAGCAACCGATTGAGCGGTTATCTATATTGTGCCGACTGTGGCAGGAGAATGACTTTGCAAACGCATTACAGCAAGAAAGACGGTTCTGTTCAGTATTCTTACCGTTGCGGCGGGTATGCAAGCAGGGTTAATTCCTGTACTTCCCATACGATTAGTGCTGATAATGTTGAAGCCTTGATATTATCAGCAGTTAAACGTTTTTCAAAATTCGTTCTGAATGACGAAAAAGCCTTTGCTTTGGAACTGCAATCCCTTTGGAAAGACAAGCAAGAGGAAAAGCCGAAGCACAATCAATCGGAACTGCAACGCTATCAGAAACGCTATGACGAACTCTCTACACTCATTCGTGGCTTGTATGAAAATCTTATGTCGGGGTTACTTCCCGAAAGACAGTATAAGCAACTGATGAAACAGTATGATGATGAGCAGGCAGAGTTAGAAACGAAAATGGAAACGATGAAAACAGAACTTGCCGAAGAAAAAGTAAATTCCGTTGATATTAAGCATTTCATTTCGCTGATACGCAAGTGTAAAAATCCTACGGAAATCTCCGATACAATGTTTAATGAACTTGTTGATAAGATAGTGGTTTATGAAGCAGAGGGTGTGGGAAAAGCACGAACACAAAAGGTCGATATTTATTTTAACTATGTCGGTCAAGTGGATATTGCCTACACCGAAGAAGAACTTGCCGAGATAAAAGAGCAGGAAGAACAAGAGGAAAAGAAACGATTGGAAAAACAGCGTCATCGTGAAAAAGCCTACCGAGAGAAACGAAAAGCGAAGAAAATCGCTGAAAACGGTGGCGAGGTCGTCAAGACAAAGGTTTGTCCTCATTGTAATAAAGAGTTTATCCCAACAAGCAATCGACAGGTGTTCTGTTCAAAAGAGTGTTGCTATCAAGCAAGGCAAGACAAAAAGAAAGCCGACCGAGAAGCAGAACGGGGAAATCACTATTACCGACAGCGTGAATGTGCTGTGTGTGGAAATTCCTATTGGCCTACACACAGCCAACAGAAATTCTGCTCCGAAGAATGTCAAAGGGTAAATCACAATAAGAAAACCTTGGAGTTTTACTACAAGAAGCAAAAGGAGAAAGAACTATGCAAAGATTTATTACAGATGAAAGAACAGGTGTCAGATACGAACTCGTCGGAGATTACTATTATCCCTGCCTGACAGTAGAGAAAAGTCCTCCCCTTCCAAAATACGGGCGGTTGCGGCAACGATATTTGAGGGAACATAAGCGTGTGCTATATTTTAATCTGCTGACAAGCGGAAAGTTATATGAACACCTTGCTGAAATTGATACTTCGGCTCGTGATATGGCGGAATATCTGATAAAGGAAATGGCAAAGAAGCAGGGTGTAACGGAAGAACTGAAAGCAACGGATATGATGAGATGGATAGGATTGATGAATAACATTCGAGCCTGTGCCGATGAGATTGTATTGAATGATATTGTGTATTCCTAACGGATACCAACCGAAGAAGAACTGCTGTCAAACCGATGGCAGTTTTTCTTTTTCGGCAAGTATTCAAGAAGTCATTAAGTCGTGAGTATAATCGAAGTGGTAGAAAAGTTATCTCTTATATCGGTTGTAACTTTTTTATGAACTCTATTGACAAGAAAACTTGGTATGTGTATAATTAAAATATGCAAAGAAAACTTGGCGTGGAGGTGTTTTTATGAAAAAGGACGAAATCTTAAATGCAAGCAGAAAAGAACATCGCAATAAGGACTTGGCTGAAATGGAAGTGGTATATCAAGCCGGAAGTCACGCAAGCAGAGTTGGTGCTTTAGTGTGTTGTTTGCTTTCGCTGTTATCTTCTGTGCTTGCTCATACTATGATTTACAGTCCGTGGGTTATATACTTCAGCATTATTGCAACACAATGGTTAGTTCGTTTTATCAAAATGAAGCGAAAGAGCGATTTGGTCTTGACTGTTCTGTTTTTTGTGCTTTCCATTTTGGCATTTGTTGGATTTGTTAGCCACCTTTTAGAGGTGAGAATATGAAAGAACAATTACAACTGAAAAATCACTTAAAGGAAGTTCGCACAGAAGCAAATCTTTCTCAAGCTCAGCTTGCAGAAATGGTAGGGGTATCAAGAAATACCATTAGTTCTATTGAAACAGGACAGTTTAATCCAACTGCAAAATTGGCTCTAATTCTTTGTATTGCATTGGACAAAAAATTTGAGGAACTATTCTATTTTTAGGAGGTCATTATGGAAAATATTATAATGTTGATTTTGGGAGTGTTCATATCTGTTGTGGGAATTGTAAATATCAAAGGCAATATCAGCACAATTCACTCTTATAACAGGCGAAAAGTAAAGGAAGAAGATATACCAAAGTATGGAAAAACAGTCGGCACAGGAACGCTGATTATAGGAATATCTCTTGTATTAGGTTTTATTGTTTCGTTTTGGAGTGAAATAATTATAGATTATATCATTCTTCCAGCAGTTATTGTCGGATTAGGCTTTATATTGTATGGACAGTTCAAATACAATAAAGGAATTTTTTGAGAATCAGGGAGGTATAAAGATGGAATTGAACACAATATCAGGTCTGGCGATAGCGGGAGTTATCTGCTCCGTTGTCCTCTCGATGGGGGTACCGATTGCTTTGTTCATTGCAGGAAGGGTGAAGCTTAAGGCAAGGATTTCCTCGTTCTTTATCGGAGCAGGAACCTATCTGCTGTTTGCCATGCTGTTGGAGCAGCTGCTGCATGTTCTTGTCATTCAGTTCTGCGGACTGAACGCACAGAGCAGGCCATGGCTTTACTATGTGTACGCGGCTTTGGCTGCAGCGGTTTTTGAAGAGACCGGAAGACTGATTGCCATGAAGTTCTGGATGAAGAAATGGCTGGATTTTCCAAATGCACTGATGTATGGAATCGGGCATGGCGGTGTGGAGGCCATTCTGCTCGGAGGACTCTCCGGAATCAGCAATCTTGTGTCCATGCTGATGATCAACAGCGGAGCCATGCAGAATACGCTGGCGGCACTTCCTGCTGAGTCTGCAAACCAGACCGTGTCACAGCTGTCGGCCCTATGGACAACACCGGCACCACTCTTTTTTGTAAGCGGAATCGAAAGAATCAGTGCCATCATTCTGCATATCGGGTTGTCACTGCTGATCTACCGGGCGGTAAAGGCAGGCAAATGCAGGACAGCGGCTTTTACAGCGGTTCTTGCATATGGGATTCATTTTATCGTGGACTTCTTTGCCGTGGCAGGTCCGGCGCTTCTTCCCATCTATGTGATTGAAATTGGTGTCTTTGTGATGGCAGCCGGAACTCTTGTTATGGCGCTGAAGATGGGAAGGATGGAAGAACTGTGAATTCCAGTTTTCTGCTATCATAAAACAGAATATATCTGACAGAACGCACCGTAGAAATACGGTGTTTTTTGTTACCCAAAACCCATAATTCAATACATAACCACAGGTTAGTACAAATACCTTATGTGCTATTTTGAAAGGCTTAGAAAGGGATATTTACCCCGTTTTTCGCCCCGAAAAATGACACAAACAAAGCTTAATGTATCTTTCCTGTGGTTTTTATTTTCAGATGGAAAGGTGGATTGATATGCCGAGAATGAGCAAGAAACGGAAACAAGAGTGGGCATTGTTTCTGAACGAAAGAAATCGCATTACCTACAACGAACTTTGCAGAAAATGCAGTAATGACTGCAAGCAGAGTTTCCGCTGTATTGTGGTGCTTTGCCCGAAATATTTATCGAAAAGGAGAACAAAGAAAAATGATTGAAAATGAAATGACTGTCAGCGTACCTCTTGAAGTTGTCAAGGCAAGTGAAATTGAACCAAAAGAAGTGAAATGGCTATGGTATCCGTATATTCCGTTTGGCAAGGTTACGCTGTTGCAGGGCGATCCCGGCGATGGAAAAAGCAAGCTAATGCTTTCCATTGCCGCCCTGCTCTCTAAGGGCGAACCTCTGCCCTTTACCGAAACGGAAGAAAACGAACCTATGACTATCATCTATCAGACAACGGAAGATGACGCAGATGATACGGTAGTACCTCGATTTAATTCTGCCGGTGGCAACGGAGAGAACCTTATCTTTATCAAGGAAGATGAAAAGTCTTTATCTTTTGGAGATAACCGCATTGCAGAAGCAATCGAAAAGTACCACGCAAGACTTTTAATTCTTGACCCGATGAGTTCCTATATCGGAGAGAATTGCTCAATGAACAATGCCAATGAAACACGAGCTGAGTTTAATCATCTGATAGCGGTTGCAAAAGATACTGGCTGTGCCATTGTGATTATCGCTCATATGAACAAGATGAGGGATACCAATCCCCTCTACCGCACCAACGGTTCGATTGACATTGCGGGTGCTGCGAGAAGTATTCTTGCAATCACACGCACACCGAACAAAGAAGCACCTGTGGAAAGATATTTGGTGCAGGTAAAATCCAACCTTGCCCCGACTGGCTCTGCCATTCTGTTTGAGGTGTCAGAGAAAGGTGTGGACTTCATTTCCGAAATGGAAATGACGGCAGAAGAAGCGTTCCAGTCCCTTGCCCCGAAAATCGGCAGACCCAACGATAAGGAAGTCAAGGCAAAAACATTTCTGATTGAAATGCTGAAAGACGGAGAAATGCTTTCTTCGGATTGTGAAGAAAAACTTGAAGCCGCAGGGTTCAAGAAATCGACCATTAAAAAGGCAAAGAAAAACGCAGGAGTTATCTCCCGAAAGAAAGGTTTTCTGTGGTACTGGTCTTTGCCGATGGGCGATATACCGAGAGAATAAAAACAGATTGTCTGCTAATGGGACAGTCTGTTTTTGTGATTGAGGTATCAAAGGAGGTCAAGGGGGAACACCCTTGCCCACGACATCTTTGCAGACGAAGTCTGAAAGTGTCATAGTGGGTTACACACATTCAAAGAATGTTGTGTAATTGCTTCGCCCTGCCGAGAAAGGAGAACAAAAATGGCGAAAGAAAACAAGGCGGATATGAGTTGTGCAAGGGTAAAAAAGTATTCTGCTTCTGATGTGAGCAAGGCGGAAAGGCATAACGAACGCAAAAATGAAACCTACGAAAATATGAATGTGATTGAGGAACGCATACCCTTTAATGTGCATTTCAAAACACCGACTGCCCCGACTTATATGGAACAATTAAAGCAGATGGAAACTGACGGTTTAGTGTCGCTTCGAGGATTGAGAAAGGACGCAACACTCTTTAACGAGATTGTGATTGATGTGAATACGATGTACTTCGAGCGTAACGGTGGTTATGAGTATGCAAGGCAGTTTTATGAAGAAGCCTATCATTTCATCGAGGAAAAATTCGGTGCGGATAATATCATATCGGCAGTAATGCACGCTGACGAAATCAATGTGGCTGCTACTGAGGAACTCGGAAAAGAGGTTTACCATTATCATCTGCACGCTATGGTTCTGCCTGTGGTCGAAAAAGAAATCTTGTGGAGTAAGCGT